>ERZ795059.1916-NODE-1916-length-22422-cov-5.652703_pt1 | contig 22422 bp, 14 predicted proteins | sample MGYA00375143_ERZ795059 | MGnify/ENA primary metagenome ERZ795059 (study PRJEB30188, sample SAMN05720168) | activated sludge metagenome | isolation source: Anaerobic digester | place: USA | collected 2015-01-07 ... | reverse complement strand
CTCTCCCTTCGGATCGCGGAGTCCGTCGGTGTCCATGGAAAGCAGCGGACGAAAGTCGAACTTCTCGTAGGGACCGTTGAAACAATACGGCTCGTCGCGGTGGATGAACGGTTCCTTGCCCTGGAAGGCCGCCACCAGCGGATGGCCTGTGTCAACCGTGCGCACCGTCACTTCCTGATTCGGCGGATGATAGGAGAACGCGCCGCCGACCATTTCCGTGAACTTCTCCGAGTTGTTCAGCATCGTCGGGGCGCCGTGAATCACGACGAGTCCCTTTCCACCGGCGACGAAAGCGAGCAGCGACTGCTCCAACGCGTTGGCCTTCGCTTCTCGCTCCGCCTGCGTCAGGCCCTGGTACTGGGCTTCCGTCTCCAGGACGTCGAGAAACAAGTGGCGGCGCGGGCCCTTGGAGCAGTTGTTGTTGAGCACGAGAACATCGTACGCGGCCAGGCTCTCACGCGCCAGCGATTCGATGTCCACGCGGACCGTGGTCTCGAACGCACCGGACTTCCTGCCGAGAATCTCAAAGACCCGATCGACGTGCGGAATGACCTTGTGGTCGTAACCCGTGAAACGCGAGAAGACCAGCAGCTTTCGCTTGACCGCCTGGACCGTCGGCCTGGCGGGGGCTGCCTCTCTTACGACGCCTTCCCATTCCGGCGTGGGTGGCACGATCTGGGGGTTGGCATCGGGAATCCGTTCCGCAGCGGCGGCGCTGACACCCACCGCAAACAACAAGAGACTGAACGTGAAAAGCAGATGTTTCAACACGGACGTTCTCCCAACTTCAAGTGTGGAATAGGACGATGCGCCCATTCACGAGGGGCTTGCCTTGTCGTGACCACCTCCTGTTGACCGGGCGTCCGGTAATTGTAAACGATTGGCCGCAGCGTGAGAACAGAGCGTTGAATATCGCGATCCGCGGACCAGCGGCGGCTTCCGGCAGACAGGGCTGACGGTCCCAAACCGTCCTCCCCACGCGACGTTCTGTCCAAGGCGGCAACAAGTGGCCGTGCTCCAAATGCGCGCCGCCGTAATCGCACGCTTGAGTGTTGGTTTCAGTTGGTGTATAGTCACGATCGGTGTTAACGCAGCACGCGGAGGCGAATGACATGCCCATGAGTACGGCCCAGCTGACGTGTGAAATCGAACTGCAACCCGGCGAGGAGTTCCGCTTGCCTCCGGCACTGGCGGATCGTGTCGGGCCCGGACATTGGCGGGTCACGATCACGCCGTTGCCTGCCACGAAGACGGAAGGACCTGTGCGCGATCATTCCGCGTTTCTGGACAGCTACGTGGCGGAAGACGAAGGGCTGTACGATGACTATCCACCCCGGTGAAGTGACTTTGTGACCCGGAGATGTGATTGTGCCGCTTGAAGCTGATTGGTGGATCGTCGTGATCGGTGTCGGCCTAGAACCGCTAGTAAGAGCGCGTCGGTCTCGGAGAGACTCTCTTCTCCAAACGGCCTACGACTCGCAGTTTACCATGCCAGCCGCCGATTCTCCTATTGGCGTTTTCCATTCACGCCAACTCGCTCGGAAGCTGTATGCACCCGGACCGCGTCGTTAAAGGCTGAAAAAAGCCACGTTGCTCGAAATCGGTGTCGGCGGTACAGTTCCGTGGTGATTTTCGTGTTCTGGGTATTTCCTTCGACACATGTCAGGGAGGACATGTCGATGAGTTCGGACCTCGTCCGAGAGCCGGATACGCTCAGTCCCTTTGAACAACTCCGCCTCGCCCGGCAGATCATCGAGCAGGAGGCCAGGACGCTTCTGGACGTAGGCCAACGGCTGGACGGCCGGTTTTGTCTGGCGGTCGAGTATTTGTGTCGCTGCCGCGGCAATGTGATCGTCTCCGGAATGGGGAAGGCCGGGATCGTGGGCCAGAAGATCATGGCCACGCTGGGCTCGACCGGCACGCGCAGCCACTATCTGCACCCGGCGGAGGCCGTTCACGGGGATCTTGGCCGGGTACACCCCGACGACGTGATGTTGATCCTGTCCCAGAGCGGCCAAACGGAGGAAATCGTTCGGATTCTCCCCTCCCTGATCGACCTGGGGGTTCCCATCTTGGCCATCACGGCCAGGGCCGACAGCACCTTGGGACAAGCGGCCACGGTTGTGCTGGAACTGGGGCCGTTGGACGAGGCCTGCCCGCTGGGACTGGCCCCCACGACAAGCACGACCGCGATGCTGGCGCTGGGCGACGCTCTGGCGTTGGTGACCAGCCGAATGCGGAACTTCGCCCGCGAAGACTTCGCCCGGTCCCACCCCGCCGGCAGCCTGGGACGCAAACTCAGCAAGGTCGACCATCACCTCCGAGCCCTGGCCAAATGCCGGGTGGCGTCCGAGGAGAAGACGGTCCGCCAGATCTTCGTCGATCTCAGCGTGCCGGGGCGGCGGACCGGCGCCATTATGCTCGTCGACGGCGAAGGCAAGCTCAGCGGAATCTTCACCGACAGCGATCTGGCACGGCTGTTCGAGCATCGGCGTGAACACGCCTTGGACCAACCGATTCGGGAGGTGATGACCGCCCGCCCGGTGACCGTCCGGCTGGGCACCAAGATGATCGACGCCGTGGCGGCTATGGCCCAGAGGAAGATCAGCGAGTTGCCGGTGGTCGACGCCGAAGGCCGGCCCGTCGGCCTGATCGACGTCACCGACGTGGTCGGCATGTTCCCGGAGATCGACGAACTCGCCAGTGAACGTCCGTCGGAACCCGAAGTCCGGAGTCTCCGTGGACCGCGCGCTGCATAATTGGCGATTCAGAAGCCCGGCTTTCTGGAGAAGCCAAGCTTCTTTTCGACGCCGGACTTTCCAGCGGCTGCTTACCTGCCGTGGCGCTTGGAAGCGTCGCTTGACTCCGCACCGCTGCCTTCACGCTGGCATGGCCTGCCACGTCAGTGCGATCAGGTGGTCGGCCAGTTCATCCGCCTGTTGGCCCCAAATCTCGCGCAGGGTCGCGCCGACAAGTTCCCGAGTGTGAGGTTTGTCGTCGCTCGCGCACAACAGCGCAGCCGCGGCGCCTTGGGCCATGTGGGTCGGCTCGATGCCTTGGGACAACGCCAGCCGCATCGTGCCGAACAGCCGATCATCGTACCCCAGCTTACGCCGAGCGTCGCGCGTGACGCGGGCGATCAGGTCGTTCAAGTGGGGATTGACCATGCGCTCAATCAAATCCTCCGCATAGGCGCGATAGCCGCCGGCGGTGAAGAGCGGGTCCTGAAGGTGCTCGTATTTTCGGATCAGCGCTGCGCCCGATTCGTCAAGGAAAGCCGCACGGGCCGTCGCCATGATGTCGCTGTGGCCAGCGGCTTCGGCCATGGTGGTCAGGCCTCGAAGGTTCGCCAGATACCCGATCAGCGCATGAATGGCGTTGTGACCGTACAGCTTGGCTTCCTCGAACGGCAGCAGGTCGTCCTTTTCGACAAACACCTCGATCCCGCGTTGGAAACCCGGCAGCGTCACGCGGGAGATGAGGATGTGATTGAACCGCTCCACCAGGACAGCTCGCGGAGTATCGGGCGTCAGCGGCGCTAGACCCAGTCGCTGGATCGTTTCGGCGTCGGTGATCACGCCGCTCATCTTGCCGATGACCGTGTTCAGCGTCTGCGAGTTGGCCAGCGCGTCGGGCCGGACCAGAACGCTCAGCCGCTTGGCGAGGATTTCGGCCGCGTGGTTGTGATTCTCGGCCGCGTAGAGGATCGCCGGCCGGGACGGGTCGCGCCGCCGGAAGCCGTCGGCCAGCAGTCTCGCCACACTCGACGCGTCACCCGTGTCGTAGAACCGCACGCTGGGCAGCGCGGTGGCCATTTCATCCGCCGCGGCGATCGCTTCCACCAATTCCCGGCGGTCGGATTCTTCGGCGGGATTGCACAAACGCACACCCTCGACCTGCACTTGTTCAATGCGGTCGGGGTGCGCAATGTTGATCGCGTACCGTCCGCCGGCGGCACGCACGGCGCCGACCAGCGTCGCATCGACCTCGGCGATCACATATCGCTCGAAATTGCCCGAGCGGTACGCTTCGTACAGAAACAGCGCGCTCTGGATCGGCCCGAAGCCGAACCCGACGAAGGTTTTTCCATGGCCCGTCACTTAACTCCCTCCCGCAACCCGCAGCAGTTCCTGTTCAGCTTCGCGGGTCCATTTGCCGTTGTCGAGCTTCTGGGCTACGGTCGGAAACCGTTGGGGCAAGTCGGCCAGCGGGATCAGGCCGACGTCGTGCAACATCGGGTAGACAATGATCTTGCCGGCCATGGTGCGGTTCTCCACCGCGGCGATTCCGTCGGCGGCTCCCGCCATGCCGCTGACCGCGTCCACGGAGGCGTTCGTGTCCAGTTGATCGCGCTCGACCTTCCGCAGCACGATGCGCATGTCCTCGATCGTGGAACCGCTGGTGCCGAACATGAAGCAGCGCTTCTCGATGTACGTGTCGAGGTCCAGATCGTGTTTCGTCGGCGCGGGGATGCCGGCGAAGATGTTGATGATCGCGCCCGCGTCGGCCTTCTGGATGGCGTCGGTGATGAGCGCCCCGACCGGGGCCATCAAGGCAAAGTAGGTGAACTTCTCGTCAAGTCGCTCGCGTTGCGGATTGACCAGCCGCAGATCCACGCCGTTGGCCTTGGCCATCGGTCCGGCCTTGCGCCGCAGGCCCTCGATGCGCCGGTCGTCGAGATCCGTGCCGACGATGCTCAGCCCCGGCAGGCCGCTACAAATGTTGCGAATCACGTGCATCTCGCCCATCGGCCCACCGGCGCCCACGACGAGGATCTTGTCGCTGGCGCGAATCTCGCCGTTGGCTGGGATGTGCCGGTAGGACTCAGCCGCATCGCTCCCCGTGGTGCCGACCCACCGCGTCATGCCGTAGTGCAGGCGTCCCACGCCGACCGACACCAGCTGGCCGATTTTCCGCCCCCCCAGCACGACATTCAGGATTCCGTTAGCGGCGAGCTTGTCGTTCAGCACGTCCAGGGTGGCCTTGTCGGAGCCGAAGTAGACGATGTCGTCGAAACTTTCGTTGGGCAGACCAGCCACTTCGCTGGGCGAGGCCGGTTGAATGTCCGCCGGTTCCCCGTCCTGCGAAAAACACTCGACCACGCCCTGCGCCTCACGTCCTTCGGCCACCACGATCAGCAACCTGCCGCCGGCCTTGATCGTGTTTCGTTCGCCGGTGGCGTAGGAAGCTTCGACGCAGCCCCACGGTTCGACCAGGGCCACGGCCGAGGCGCTCTTGTCCTCGCCCGCCGGAATCAGGAAGTGGTCTCCGTCCGACGCGATGACCACGCGCTCGTCAAACAACGTGTATTCCTGCAGGCCGCCCTCCAGGTTGTATCCGAAGGCCGCATTGGAACTGGCCGCCGTGCGCAACTGGCGGTAGTCGGCCTGGACGAGGCAGCGTTGGCCAACCTGATGATGTTTGACCTGGTCGCCGACGGCCACGATCCGGCAGACGACTTCGTGGCCCGGCACGGTGGGCAGGGTGCCGGGGCGGTAGTTTTGCATCCCTTTCAGAGCCTCCGGCTCGACTCCGCCGACGATCTCGGTCTTGCGCGGATGCTTGTCAAATTGCTTCAGCAGTTTCAAGTCGGAGAAGCACAGCCCGACGGCCTCGACTTTCGCCAGGATCTCGTGCGGTCCCGGCTTCGGCACGGGTTTCGAGGTGTTCAGTTTCAGTTCGCCCGGACCAATGAGTTGGACCGCGTGCTGGGTCTCAGGAAGTTCATTTGCAGTCACGTTATTGACACCCGTGTTTCTGATGAAGTTAGCGTATCAAGAGCCCTTGCACGGACGCCCGAAGCACCATCGTGGGTGCGGGCCAATTTTGGAGTGCGGCGCCTTGTCGCCGCTTTGGCTGGAGCGTCATCCCGCGAAGGTCACTTTGTGTTCCCGTGCCATTTTCGTCCTTTGAACCCGATCAACCGCAGCGGCACTGGCCGCGGACCAAAGCGGTGACAAGGCACCGCACTCCAAAATTCGGTTCCGGCCGCACGGCCTCGTCAAGGTGGCTCCGCGATCAACTCAACATAACCTGCCCACCGGTGACCGGCAAGGCCTGGCCGGTTTCGTACGGCTGCTCGACCAGGTACAGGATCGCCTTCATGACGTCCGCCGTCGTACAGCCGCGGCCGAGCGGCACTTTGGCTTCATAGGCCCGCCGCACGTCGTCGGTCGTCTTCGCCCCCGGCACCTTGCCGGCCCGCAGGTACTGGACGAACAGGCCGTTCTCCGGGTCGGACCACAACGGGCCGTCGAAGAAGTTGCCGGGACAGATCGAATTCACCTTGATGCCGTCGGTCACCAGTTCCAGCGCGAACGACTGCGTCAGTCCAATCCCGCCGAACTTGCTGCCCGCGTAGGCCGCGTTGCGGCTGGAGCCGGCCAGGCCCGACTTGGAATTGATCTGAATGATGTCACTCAGGTAACCCGGCCCGGCCTTGTGCTGGGTGGCGAGAATCGGCGCGGCTTTTTGCACGCACAGGAAGTAACCCTTGTAGTTCACATCCGTCACGAAGGCGAAGTCCTTTTCGGGCTGCGTCTTGACGGATTCGGCTTTCAATACGCCCGCGTTGGAAATGAACAGGTCGAACCCGCCGTAGGTGCGCACGACCTGATCGAGGCACGCCCCGATCGATGCACCGCTGGTGACATTGATCGGCAGACTGATCGCGCGACCGCGGCCGTGCGCCGTACACAGGTCACGGGCCGCGGCCGCCGCGCCGCGCTCGTTGATGTCGGTCAGCACGACATGAGCGCCCTCGGCGGCGAGATTCTGAGCTATTTCGAGACCGAACCCCTGAGCGGCCCCCGTCACGACGGCGACCTTGCCCTTCAGGCGACCGGCTGCGGCGGCGCCGGCCAGGGCGACCTTCTTGCGGTACGCCTCGACTTCCCAGTTTTCGATGAACAGGCGCTGGCGATCCGTCAGGTAACTGACGCCCCCGGAAACGCCGCCCAGACGCGTCGCGCCGGCCATGACCTTGCTTGCGTCCAGATACACTTCGCGTACGGTGTTGGCTGTCTTGAAATCGTCGCCGACGCCAAACAGGCCCACGCCGTGCACCAGCACGACCTTGGGCGGCACGCGCGTCTTTCTGGTGTGCGATTCGATCTCGCCCCGCAAACGAGGAATCAGCGCGTCCTCGCCTTCGCCGTCTTGGGGCTCGAACCACAGTGGAAAACTGTTGCAGTACACGATCTGATCCGGCGTCATCGGTCCGGCGCAGGCGATCGCCCGGCCGGCTGCGGTTCCAATCAGGCCGAGTGCGATGTCCGAGTCGTCGAAGGTCACCACCTTCAACGGTCCCGCAGCGCCTTCGGCCAACAGGGCCCGCAACGCGGGACCGATCGTGCGCACCAAGGCTTCAGCATCGCCGGCTCGCGTGACGGGACCAAGCGAGTTGGTCTGCCAGTCGTCTCCCAGCCGTGCCGCGATCTTCTGCAGAACCTCCGCGGTGTTGTCGCGGATCGTTTCCGGGTCGTCTGCCGCGACGATCAGGCCGTGGTTCGCCATCAGGATCGCCTTCGGCAGTTCGCGGCCCGTGCGCGCCAGGTACTCTGCCAGGGCCTGCTTCAAGGTCTGGGCCAGGATAAAGCCGGGGTCGACATAAGGCAGCCACAGGATGTCGTCGCCGAAGATTTGCTCGGCCAGCGCTCGGCCGCCGGTGCAACAAGTCAGCGTGTTGGCGATCGTCGCGTGGCTGTGGACGACGTACCGGGCCGAGACCAGGTGGTGCAGCACCACCTCGACCGACGGGCGCTGGCCCTTCTCCGGCTCGCAGCGAGCGCGGTTGATCCAGTCCTTGAATTGCTCCTCCCGTTTCTGGGGGTCGGCGTCCAGCGTGGCGTTGGCCAGTTCGCTCAGCTGCTTGCGATCCATCTTGACAAACCCGTCGCGCGTCATCGTGGCCAGCGCCGTCCCGCTGCCTTTCACATACAGCAGGTCGCCGATCTTGCACGACGTGTTGCCGCCGCCGGCCAACACGATGGACGGGTCGGAACCGAAAAAACGCGACAGCTTGACAATCACGTCGAGCGGATCGTCGCTGGAAAGAAAAACAGGCCAGTCGCTCGTGGTGGTCATAGTGGCTTCCTCAGGCCATGCACAGAAAGGTTGGAAGAGCTGACAGAAACATGGGGTGACAGAAAAATGAAGCGATTGCGAACAAAGATTTGTCTTGGCGAAACAAGCCGCGTTTCAGCCCCTCCCTTCCTTCCCGCGCATGTCAACTTTCTGTCACCTCATGTTTCTGTCAGCTGCCTCCCATATTTCCATTCCCCCGCCCCGTCCCCTACGCAGGTCGGTATCTCCGAGACCGGCGCGGTTTTGTCAGCGGTTCGAAGCAGCGGTCCAAAAACAACTCCGCCATTTGGTCGTAGAGCGGACTTCAGTCCGTTCGGGCGGGAATGAATTCCGCCCTGCGAAGTTGTTTTCGGACAGGCACTACTTCCCGCCGCACGCTTCGTGATATCGCTGCATCACCGCCGCGCCGAGGTCGGCAAAGGCTCGGATGCGTTCCTCCGCCGATGCATAATTGGGATTCGGATTCCCTCCAGCGTCCACGAAACCGCACTCGCCGTGCAACGACAGAAACTGGTGTCCCGCCACCACGCAGGCGCCTTCCCAGAAGAGCGCTCGCAGGTCGTCGGGCATGTCGCCGTCGCTGCAGAACGGATCGAACGGGATCAGGTCCAAGGTGTTGTGTTCGGTGCCGGCTGTAACTGTCAAGCCGGCCTCGCGCATCTTGTTGGCATAGTCGCGCAGTACTTCAATCTTGTTGCGGATCGTGATCCACTCGACGGCGTGGATGTTCCGGTCCTTGATTTCGGCGATCAGCTTGTCCGGCGACTCCTCGAACTGAGCAATCGGCGATGCGCCGTCGACGAGCGTCGGGTAGCACGGAATGCCGCCGAGTTCCAGGATCAGCCGATGCGCATCGTCAAAGCTGACGAACGTCTCCTCGACGAACGCCGGCTTGCCCGCCTTCATCAGGTGCGAGCGGATGTCGTTTTGCATCGTGACGAAGTCCTCGGCGTGCCTGGCCTTCGTCGTCGCGCCCAGGATCGCGTTCAGACGTTCGATCCGCTCTTCCGGACGGACCTTCGCGAACAAGGCTTCCTGAAAGGCCTGCGAGACGTGCCGCTCCTGCAAATACACCGTGTTGCGATCGCTGCCGTGGCGGCGAACGATCATCTCCACAACGGCCTTTTCGTCGATGTCCGTTCTCAGGCCACGCTCGGTGAAGATCTGTTCCATCCGCTCGACCATTTTCGCCATGCGAGTCGAATCGTTGCGGCGAATGACGCCGATCAGCCGAGTTGCTGCGGGCGTCATTTTGTCGAAACGCGTGATGCCCTTGCCGCAGAAGTAGATCTTGCCGGGATTGCCCGGGTCGTTGATCTTGATCCCCGCCTCGCGCAAGCCGTCATCCAGGCAGATGATCTCGGTCCCGAACAGGGGAAAGATGCCCTGGCGGCGGGCACATTGAGCGAAATCGCCGTAGACCTCGTAGTCGTAGTAGTTGCCGATGCCCAGGCCGGCCATGCCCTGTTCCGCCGCCAGATCGACCGCCTGCCGGACACTTTCAAACGCAGAGAAGTTCGGGGGCAGATGAATATGGGAGTTCACGCGCGGCAGCGGCCGCGGAGCGGCGATCTGTCGCGCCAACGCACGCATCTCGTCCGGTGTTCCGAGCTGACGCAACGCATCCAACGCCTCGGCGACTTGTTGGCCCATTTTGGTTCCTGGAAATGAGTGTGGTCGTCAAAGTAGCCATCACACTCCGTGTGATGATCGGCCATAAACACCGGGCCGCGGTCTCTCGAACGCGGCTAAGTCCCAACCGGCACACGAATGATCTTTCGCGGCGGCAGGTGCAGGCCCATGTTCAGCGCGTCCTCGGCCGACTCCTTGATGGATTCGCTGATCGTCGGGTGGGCCCAGACCGTTTCCGCAACGTCTTGCATCGAGGCTTTTTGGTGCAGCAGCGCCGTGGTCGCTGCGATGCATTCCGTGGCATTGTGACCGAGCATGTGGGCGCCGAGCAACTGGCCGGTCTCCCGGTGACGGATCATCTTCACAAAACCGTCCGTGTGACGTGCGGCCATGGCCTTGCCCAGGTGCCCGATGGGAAATCGGCCAATGGCGATCGGCAGACCCTGATCCCGCGCTTCCTGCTCGCTGAGCCCCACCGCGGCGACTTCCGGAAACGTGTATACGGCGGATGGAATCGGCGACTGGAAAGGCTTGGCATGGCCCAGGGCATTTTCCACGGCCGCCACCCCGTGGGCCGAGGCGGCGTGAGCCAGCAGGCACCGGCCGTTGGCATCGCCGATACAGTAATGGCCCGGTACGTTCGTTTCCAAATGATCGTTCACCGGGATAAAGCCGCGTTTGCTCGTCTGAATTCCAACGCGGTTCAACTCCAACTCGTCCGTATTCGGACGCCGGCCTACCGCCACCAGAACCCGATCAAATTCAAGCGACTCGCCGTTGGACAGCCGCGTCTTGACGGCCGCGCCCTTGCCAGCCAGGTCCACGCTCTCGACTTTCGTATCCAGGTAGCACGCGATCCCGCGCGCCTTGAAGATCGCCAGCAGCCCCTTGCCCAGATCTTGATCGAGCGTCGGCAACAAGCTGGGCAACATCTCGACCACGGTCACCGAGACACCGAACGCCGCCATCATGCACGCGAATTCGCAGCCGATCACGCCGCCGCCGACGATCAGCAGCTTTTTCGGCAGCGTCGTCCAGTGTACCGCTTCGTCCGAGGTACACACGACCGCCGGATCATCCGGCCAGCCGGGAATGCGGATGGGGACGGAGCCCGACCCGATGATCACGTTGCCGGCAGTCACCATGCGGGCCGGTCCGTCGCTGGGCGTCACCACCAAGCGGCCCGCCCCGGCGAAGCTGCAGTGTCCGGCAAACTGCGTGACCCCGCGCCCCTTGAACAGGCTGGCGACACCGCCGCGCAGTTGGCGGATGACCTTGTCCTTGTGCTTCGTGACCTCTGGCCAGTCGAAACCGACCTCACCGCCGACGGTGATGCCCCATTTTCGTGCGTTCTGGATGCTGTGCAGCAGTTCCGCACTGGACAGCAACGCCTTGGAGGGAATGCAACCGTAATTCAAACAGGTGCCGCCCAGATGGTGCTTTTCGGCGACCGCCGTTTTCGCGCCCATTTGTGCCGCTTTCAGCGCGGCGACGTACCCGCCGGGGCCGGTTCCGATGACGAAAATGTCGAAATGGTCAGTGGTCATGGGTCATTTGTCACTGGTCAGTGGTCATTAGTCACTAGTCAGTCGTCATTGGTCATGAGTCAGTGGTGGACGATCCTGACATCATTCGGCGCGGGTCTCCGACCCCGCCACCGTTCATCGTTCGGCGCGGGTCTCCGACCACGCCGAAACCGCCGACCGAAGGTCTCCCATGTCGGTCTGGTCGCGGTTTTAAGCCAGCTCTTGGCTGGGGTTCACCGCCGACCGAAGGTATCCCATGTCGGTCTGGTCGCGGTTTTACGCCAGCTCCTGGCTGGGGTTCTCCAAAATTTCTTTCAGGCGTCCCAAGAACTTCGCGCCCAGGAGTCCATCCACGATGCGATGGTCGGCGCTCAACGTCATCGCCATCACGCGGCCGGGGCGCATCATGCCGTTTTGGACAATCAGCGTTTCCCGCACCGTGCCCAACGCCAGGATGGCCGATTCGGGCGGGTTGATGATCGCACTAAACTCCTCGACGCCAAACATGCCGAGGTTCGTGATGGTGAAGTTCCCCAGGCCGATGTTCTCCAGCTTGCCGTTGCGGGCATTTTCAACCACCCGTTTCGCTTCGGCCGAGAGCTGAGCCAGCGTCATCGTCTCGACACTCTTCACCACCGGAACGACGAGTCCGTCCTCGACGCCCACCGCGATGCCGATGTTGGCGTGCGGGTACTCGACGATTTCGTCGCCCTGGATCTGGCTGCGCACGCCTGGGCATTCTGCCATCGCTCGGCCGACGGCCAACACTACCACGTCGTTCAGCGTGCAATTCGTCCGCGGCTTCTGTTCGCGATAGTAGGCAAAGAGCGGGTCCGCATTGATGGTCAAACGCAGGTAAAAGTGCGGGATGGTCTGCTTCGATCGTTGCAGGTTCAACCCAATCGCGCGGCGCATCTTCGGCATGGGGCGGCGAATCGGTTGCCCGTCGCCCGACACGACGACTGCCCCCTTCGCTTGCTCGACGTCGCTGGAAAGGATGCGCCCACCGGGACCGCTGCCCGCACCGATCGACGCCAAGTCGATTCCGCGCTGGCTGGCAGCCGCCCGAGCCGCCGGCGAGGCCTTGATGCGGCCTTCGGCCGTGACAGGTGCAGGGCCACGGCTGACACGTGATTCCGACGCCACGGCCACGGCCGGCGATGCGGCAACGGCGCCTGCCGGCGCTGCCACGTCAACCGCCGCTGCCGGGCCCCCCGCCGCCAAGAACGCATCCACGTCGGCGTCGTTGTCGGCAAGAAAGGCGATCGGCTGTTTGATGGGGACCGCATCCTGTTCGCGGGCCACGATGCGCGCCAGACGGCCGGCGTCCGGCGATTCGTATTCAATCGTGGCCTTGTCCGTCTCGATTTCGCAGATGACTTGACCAACCTGGATCTTGTCCCCTTCTTTCACCTTCCAGGAGACGATGATGCCTTCTTCCATCGTGTTGCCGGCTTGCGGCATCAAAATGGGCGTGACGTTTCCAGGCGAGCCCGACGCGGCTTCTGACTTTCCAGGGGCGGCAGCAGGTTGTTTCGTCACGGTCGTCTCCGGCTTGGATTGCGGAATCGGCGCACTGGCTGCGGCCTGCACCTGAGCCAACTCGGCGCCAACCTTCACCGTCTGGCGCGGCTGAACAAGGACCCGCGCCAGCGTGCCCGGTTGCGATGCTTCCAGATGCACCAACGCGTCCTCGATCTCGAATTCCGCCAGCGGATCGCCCGCGGAAAAACCTTCGCCGGGCTGCTTCAGCCAGCGAATCACGGTGGCGTCGGTCACGCCGTCGGCCAGTTTGGGAAGAGTGATCGATTGCATGCTCGTGTCCTCAGGTCGCTCCGTGTCTGGCATTCAGAGCAGGGACCGACCCCATATCATTGTGAAGAAGTTAAAGACTTTTCTCCACAAGTCAAGCCACTCTAATCAAAATTTTGATCAGCCTATTGATTTTTCTGTCGATTCTGTGTTAACTGTGCGCAACTGGTGAGAAAACCAGGGTAACGCGAGGGCCACCGTGAGTCAAGCTGCGGAAGAACGCCGCAAGCAGATCATGACGCAACTCTTTGACAGGAAGCATCTTACCGTCAAGGAGTTGGCGGTAACAATGCGCGTGTCGGGGGCCACGGTGCGGCGCGACCTAAAAGCGTTGGCGGACGAGGACGAGTTGCTGCTGGTTCACGGCGGGGCTACCTTGCCGCGACAAGGGGACTTCTCGTTCCGGGCCAAGCAGTTGCGGGCCGTCGAGGAGAAGAGAGTCATTGGCCGGTTGGCATCAATGCTCCTGATGGACGGCGACCAGGTGTTCCTGGATGCGGGGACCACCTGTTCCGAGATGGTTCCCCACTTGAAGAAGATGCAGGACTTCACGATCCTGACCAACAGCGCGCGGCTGGCGCTGCAGTTGAACACGCCGGGGCTCAGAGTGTTCCTGATTGGTGGCGAGTATCGCCCGGACCGGATGGACACGGTTGGCCCGATGGCGATGAGCGCGCTGAACCAGGTGCGTGGTTATGTGGCGTTCATTGGCGCGGACGGTTTGAGCATGGATTTCGGGCCGTCGGCCAGCGATGCCGCCAGCGCTCATTTGCACCGCCTGGTGGTCGAGAACGCGCGGCAGGCGGTGCTGTTGGTCGACAGCAGCAAATTCGGCGGCGCGTCGTTGTTTCAGATTGTCGACTGGTCGCGGATCAGCAAGATCGTGACCGATCGCGAACCGGACGAACCGTGGAAGCGTTTTTTTGACGAGAAACACATCGCAGTGATTTGTAGCGGACAAACGGACAACCAGTAACAGCAAAACAGGATCCCGGACATGCCCAAGCAAGTGACGATCAGCCCGGCCGAGATGCGTGCGAAAGGTGCAGTGACCTTTACGCCGATCCCGATCAATCAGTACGACCGCAGTGTGAGCGACGAACTGAAAGCAGGCAACTTCAGCAAACACGACCTGCTTCGCATCCAGCGCGACATGATGCTCATCCGCACGTTCGAAAACATGCTCGATTCGGTGAAGAAGCAGGGGCATTACCGGGACATCAAGTACGACCATCGCGGGCCGGCACATCTGTCGATGGGCCAGGAAGCCGCGGCCGTCGGCCAAGCCTTCCTGCTGGGCATCGACGACCACATCTACGGCTCGCACCGTTCGCACGGCGAGATTCTGGCGAAGGGTTTGTCCGCGATTCAGAAGTTGGACGACAACGCGCTGATGAACATCATGCGGGGCTACTTTGACGGCGATTGCCTGCGCGTCGTCGAAAAGGACGCCGCGGGCGATGTCAAGTCTCTGGCCATCGACTACCTGGTCTACGGGGCGCTGGCGGAGATCTTTGCCCGCGAGGCGGGCTTCAACAAGGGCCTGGGCGGCTCGATGCACGCCTTCTTTCCGCCGTTCGGGATCTATCCGAACAACGCCATTGTCGGCGGTTCGGCCGACATTTCGGTCGGCGCGGCGCTGTACAAGCACGTGAACAAGAAGCCCGGCATCGTGATCGGCAACATCGGCGACGCGTCGGCGGGCTGCGGCCCCACGTGGGAAGCCCTGTGCTTTGCCACGATGGATCAGTTCAAGGAACTGTGGGAGGAAAGCCATCGCGGCGGTCTGCCCTACATCATGAACTTCCTCAACAACTTCTACGGCATGGGCGGCCAGCCCTACGGGGAAACGATGGGCTTCAAGGTGCTGGCGCGGCTGGGCGCCGGCCTGACGCCCGATCAGATGCACGCCGAACGGGTCGACGGGTTCAACCCGCTGGCGGTCGTGGACGCGATTCGCCGCAAAAAGGAAATCATCGCCCGCGGCGAAGGCCCGGTGTTGCTGGACACCGTGACCTATCGTTTCGGCGGTCATTCGCCGTCGGACGCCAGCTCGTACCGCGACAAGGAGGAGGTCGAAGCCTGGCAGCAGTTCGATCCGATCAAGACGTTCGCCGCCAACCTCGTTGAGGCCAAGGTGTGCAAGGAGAAAGACATTGAGAAGATGCAGGCGGAGGTCGACGAGATCATCCTGAAGGCTTACAAGAAGGCCATCGACCTCGACATCTCGCCGCGCTCGGATCTGAAGAAGACCGGTTGCCTGCTCGAGCGGGTCATGCTTTCCAATCTGCGCGTCGAGAAGATCGGGGAGGGGACGCCGGCGGTGCGCATCCCGCTGGAAGAGAATCCGCGCGTCAAGCAACTGGCCGGGCGCAGCCGCAGCGGCCTGGACGAAAACGGCAAACCGCTGCCCAAGCAGAAGTGCGTCGGACTCCGCGATGCCTTGTTCGAAGCGATTATCGACCGTTTCTATGCCGATCCATCGCTGGTTGCCTACGGCGAGGAAAACCGCGACTGGGGCGGCGCGTTCGCGGTCTATCGCGGCTTGACGGAATCGCTGCCGTACCATCGGCTGTTCAATTCGCCGATCAGCGAAGGCGCCATCGTCGGCACGGCGGTCGGCTATGCGCTGGAAGGCGGCCGGGTCCTGGCCGAGCTGATGTACTGCGATTTCATGGGCCGCTCCGGAGACGAGTTGTTCAACCAACTCGCCAAGTGGCAGTCGATGTCCGGCGGCCTGCTGAAGATGCCCGTCGTGTTGCGGGTTTCGGTCGGTTCGAAGTACGGCGCGCAGCACAGCCAGGACTGGAGCAGCATGTGCGCGCACATCCCCGGATTGAAGGTCGTCTTCCCCGCCACGCCGTATGACGCCAAGGGGCTGATGTACTCGTCGCTGCTGGGCACCGACCCGGTGGTGTTCCTGGAAAGTCAGCGGATTTACGACGTGCCCGAGCTGTTCCACGAAGGCGGCGTGCCCGCCGGCGCTTACGAAATCCCCTTGGGCGAGCCGGACATCAAGAAGAGCGGCAACGACCTGACGGTCCTCTCGATCGGAGCGACGCTGTACCGCGCCGTCGATGCCGCCCGTCAACTCGAAGAGAAACACGGCGTCTCCTGCGAGGTCATCGACGCCCGCAGCATCGTGCCCTTCAACTACGAAAAGGTGCTCGCGTCGGTCAAGAAAACGCGCAAGATCGTGTTGACCTCCGACGCCTGCGAACGCGGCAGCGCGCTGCAGACGTTCGCTGCCAAGATCACCCAATACGCCTTCGACGACCTGGACGGCCCGCCCGTCGTGGTCGGCAGCCGCAACTGGATCACCCCCGCGGACGAAGTCGAGGACGCCTTTTTCCCGCAGCCGTCGGACATCATCGACGCGGTCCACGAACACGTTTTGCCGCTGAAGGGCTACACGCCCGTACGCGAATGTTCCACCGCCGACCTGATGCGCCGCAGCGCGGAAGGGGTTTGACGCTGGTCGAACATTGCCCTCCCGTGCCGGGCCAGGAATTCGAGAACGGCCTTTTGCCGCAACGTGTCGCCGGCGAACATTCTTCGTCGCGCGGGGTCATGTTTTGTTTCCCGTCGATGTACAAGGACGCGGCACGCCAAGTGCCTTTCGGAGACTGACCGCGAACCGCCAGCCAATTCTCTTCGGGCAGTTGTGGGCTGGCGATCGCGAACCCTTAGCACCGTTCGAGAAATGAGTGGCGTAAGTTTCCAGCTTGCGATCCCGCTATCTGCCGCAAGCTGGAAGCTTACGCCACGCACAAATCGGACAGTTATTTCTCGAAAGGTGCTTGCGCAAACGCGGGGCGAGAAGCTGAGCGAGTCGCCGCTGAAGGACCGTGACGTGAGGCGGATTATCGTCCCTCCCCAGGGAGGCCGCTTTGTCGCCTGGGACGCCACCAAGGTCACCTGGTATGAATTCCGGCCATCAAGGAGGCTAATCATCTCGCGGAGCCAGGATGGCTACGGTTCTTCAGGCTGGCAAACAGCTTCAGGTCGGCCCATGCCAAGTCGGAGATGGCCGCGGGCGACCGGCTTTCGGCGACGAACGTCAAGACGTCCACGCCGGCCACGGGACACTCCAGCGTCTGATGATCCCCCCGCCCCGACAACGGTTTGGATTCCCATAACAGGTTTCCGTCACCGTACACGCGGAACACGGCCTGAGGCTGATACCGGTCTGCGCCGTTTCGACTTGGCGAAGGAAGATCAGCGATTCCGGCGACTCCTTGGAGGTGAACAAAACGGGCGCCGAGTTCAAAAGCGATCTGGGTCGTACCTTGATCTTCCGCGGGCCTCAGGCAGACGGCGCGGTCGTAGGACTGCCCTCCGATCTTCACAGGCCGTCGCCAAGCGTCCTTGCTGGCAACGGCGGCCTCGATTTCGATCGGCGACAGCGCCAACACATCGAAGCCGCCTCGGCCGGTTTCCTCCGGCGGAGCGCTAGTGTCCTGCTGAGCCCCGCCTGCGTCGGGCGCAAGCCCCGCCGAGGATGGGGGCATCTTGGGACCGGACGCCGGCATCTCCGTTGCTGGCTGGCCGTTGGTCCGATGGTCATCGGCCCGATGTGGCGTCGGGACCGTTACCGCAGGCCCCGTTCGGGCGTCGTCGGACAAAGTCGGAGGCGGCCGGTCTGCCTGGGCGACCGCGTTCGGCCTTGCCGCCGGAACGGGACGGATCAGGAAATACATGGCGACCGAAAGCCCGGCGCCGCCGGCGACCAGCAGCAAGAGCGCAACCACGACCGCCACCCCGGAAATCCGGCGGCCTGGCGAGTCGCCTTCCTGGACCGGTGATGAGTTTCCCATGGCACAGCTGTCATTCAGGCCGCGTGTAATCGATTCCCGAATCGTTGGCGTCCCGGTTCTGCTGGCTTCGCAATTCGTGCATCATAAAGCTGATGCCCTTGGCGCAGAATCGCACGGCCGCAGGAATGTCTCCCGCCTGATGCGCTGCCTTGGCTTTGTTGCACAGGTCATCAAACGCGGACCACCGGACCAGCCACTGCGACTCGCAGGCGGCCTCGCGCAAGTCGGACAAGATCGCGGTGAGACTGCTGATGAAATCGTCGCCCCCGCTGCAGGTCGCGCTGGCGTAGGGGGCGTTACCCAGGCTGCGGCCCTGGGCGGGAGATTGGCCGGACGGCAAACGGTCGCGGAGGTGCATGACCAGGCCCACCACCAAGGATGCGCCCCCCGCCAAGGCCAGGACCATCATCGCGATCAGTTGGTCGGCGAACCAGAGAATGCAGGCAAACAGCCAGCAGACGGCGGTCACGACCCAGGGCGTCAAACTGCCGGGACTGGGTCGGCTCGCGCGGCTGGAGTTCTTGCTTTCACCGCCGGGCTTGGTTGTCTCCGCCCCGGAGCCCGTGATCTCCACAATCAGCAACGTGATGTTGTCCGGTCCTCCGCGAAGGTTGGCCAGATCGACTAGCACCCCTGCGGCTTCCTCGCGAGGCAAGTGGCACAACAGGCTGCCGATCTCGCCATCGCTGATCTGTCCGCTCAGACCGTCGCTGCACAGCAAGAACCGATCACCGACCTGCAGCGGGAACGGTCCTTCCAAGTCCACCACCACGTTGGGGTTGGGGCCCAACGAACGCGTGATGACGTTCTTCGGAACGGATTTCGCAAAATCGGAGCCTTCCGCCACGATCTTCAGCGACCGCAACTCCCATTGCAGGCTGTGATCGAACGTCAGCTGCTCCAATTGCTGGCCCCGCAGCCGATACACACGGCTGTCGCCGACGTGACCGACCAGTGCGCCCTGCGGCGTGAGCACCAGCACGCTGGCCGTCGTCCCCATCCCTCGAAAATCAGGATTTGCCAGTCCTCGCCGATGGATTTCGGCGTTGGTGTCGACGATCGCTTTCTCCAACGCCTGCTCGACATGTAGCTCACGATCGTGGTAATACAGGTGGGAGACGGTATCGACTGCCAGCTTGCTGGCCAGTTCTCCGGCCGCGTGAGCCCCCATGCCATCGGCCACCATGAACATGTGACCGCGGCTCTGCCAGGCTTGCTCGTCCTCGGCCAACACATAGGTCGACGAATCCTGGTTGATCGCCCGTCGCATCCCGATGTCGGAGCGAACGACATACTGCACGTCAGCGATAAAGGGCGGTTTGGATTGACCCATGTTCTGCTGCTTCGTCAAGGCCTAAAGCCTCCCCAGCCACCAACTCAGCACAGTCTATCCGAAGGACGGCCTGGCCGCCATGCTACCAGTGCTAGAACGACGGATGAAATTGCTTGGGATTCACAATTCGATCTGGCTTGGTTGCCGAGGCGCCATTATACTCCCGCCGCTTGTCTCGTGTCGTGCCTGGTCCCTTTTTGTCCCATTTGGACAAGAAACTACTCTTTTGGGGAGAGTGTTCATCGCTTCCGTGTTCCCTTATCTTCCATCCCAGGGATTGGTTCGAGCGGCCCGTGTCTGCCTGATCGTTGCACTGGCGTTTCTGGCGGTTGCGCCCGGCTGCGTCCGCCGCCGGATGACCGTTCGCAGCGACCCTCCCGGCGCGCTGGTCTACGTCGACGACCAGGAGATTGGGACGACTCCCGTCTCGACGGCGTTCACGTACTATGGAACCCGCAAAGTCCAGTTGATCAAAGACGGCTTCGAGACGCTGACGGTCAAGCAAACGTTTTATCCGCCCTGGTACGAGATCACGCCTCTGGATTTTGTCAGCGAGAACCTCTGGCCGCACGAAATCCGGGACGAGGAGTTCCTGGACTTTCAACTGCAGCCACAAGAAATTGTACCCGCCGAGACCCTGGTGGAAAGGGCGGAATCGTTGCGCGGAGGCGCTCGGCAGGGATACGCGGTTCCTCTGCCGAATGCAACGATCACCCCCCAAGTCATCGCACCGTTGCCGCGCTGAGCACCGGTCCAGGAACGACCTCGTTTTGCGGAATTCATTCCGCCCGAGCGAACGGAAATCTGCTCTATGAGAAAATCGCGGCGCTGATCCTGGAGAGGTGCTAAGGACCTGTCCACGAACAAAACCGCTCTTTTGTCGCCTTTCGCTCCGCGAAAGGGCGCTCTTTCGCGGAGCGAAAGGCGACATTGTTCGTGAACGAGTCCTAAGACGCGGCCGCCGTCCACTCGTCGAGCATTCGGGTCACGTCGCTGCGGATCAGGTCACGGGCTTCGGACCGCTCGGTGCCCCGCATCAACCGCGAGTCGTAATCGGTGTGCTGGTGCCGGATCCAGGCCACGACGGCCAGGTGTAGGGCTTGCGGCTCCAGGGCCCGGCCGGCGGCGGAGCGGCCCACGCGGCCGCTGCCGCGCTGGGCGGTGTGCTCGGCGATTCGCCGGGCTTCTTCGGCCGGACAGCCGGGATATTGCTCGGCGATCAGCTGGGTCATGGCAGCCACCAGTTCGCGGTCGTCGGCTTGGCGGCGCACCGCGGCTTTCTCGCGCAACTCCGCTCGCTTGTCGGCGTCCGCTTCGCACTCTTGCTCCGCGCGGTCGATGGCTTCCGGCGTGACCAGCAGTCCCTGCCGCTCGTAACGTTTGCGGGCGCGGCTGAATCGCACCACGACGGCGGACAAGGGGCTGTACTTGCGGGCTCGGCGGGACAGCGTCGCGTCGCCGGCCGGCAGGAATTCCAGACAATCCAAATCGGCGCAGGCCAGGCACAGCGGCTGGCCGCGTTCCATGGTCAGCAGCTGGCCCTTGTAGATTTCCGTTTGGCACTCGCTGCACGTGGCCGACTCGCTGACCAGGATATAGGTCACAATGTCGGGCGCCTTGTTCAGCTTTGCCTGCAATCGCTGGGACTTCTTCTCCGACAACTCCGCCGATCGGTAATGCGTGCGGAAGAACCGCTCTCGTTCCGGGTCGGCATCCGCTGTAACCTGCAGCTGTTCGACGCCCCGGTGGCCGCTGAACAGATACGACGCCTCGACGGGCACCAGGCCGCGCTCGCGGACCCACTCGGCGAAGTGCTCGAAGGTCTTGCGAAGCTTTTCCGGACCGCCTTGGATGTGCGGCTCGATCGGCGTGAGGTGCGGGTTGCCCTTGCGCCACTGCTCGACGTGGCCTGGGTACAAGAGATTCATCTGTTGCAGCAGTTCCAGCGGCCCGACGGTCCCGTCCCGCTCCAGGCAGGCTTCGGCTGAGAGGCGGACTCGCTCGCGCAGATGCATCGGTTCGCGATGTCAAATGAAAGGTTGAACATCAAAACGTAAGCATGAGATTTTACCGTAGTCCGATCCGGTGCGGAATCCATGTATCGGCCGAGCTTCTCTGACCAAACCCACGTTTTTCGGCTTGGGGTTGGGCGCGAATAGGGTTTCAGTCAAGAAACTGACGACGTGGGCTCTTCGTCGTATGATTGTGTGATTGCACTTCGGCCCCTTCGTTGACTGGCTTCTGGCGATAAGGTGTTGACCCATGAGCGTTTGGAACAAGATCCTGGCTGGTTTGGTTCTGGTGTTTTCGGCCTCGGCGGCGGTGGCCGGCGAGGTCGATTATGGGGAAGATTTCGCCCTGGCCCCCGATCGGGGCGTGCCGTTGCAGCAATTGATTCCCGGCACCGAGGACTACTACTTCTACCATTGCCTGCACTTCCAGAACACGGAACAGTACGCCAAGGTCGAGCAACTGCTGCAGGACTGGATCAAGCGGCACAACTACACGCCGCGGGTGCGCGAGATCCTGAATCGCCAAGCCCTGCTAACCTACGCGGCTAATCCGCAGAAATCGCTGGACTACCTCCGCCAACAGCTGAACTTGCAGTTCAATCACCAGCGGGAGCGGCTGGATGCGAAGCCCAACCTGCCGACGACGCTGGATCAGAAGCTGATCAGCCGCCAGACGCTGACCGAGCGGGCGATGCGCCAATACCAGAACCTGCAGGGATTCACCGATCCGGCCCTGGATTGGCTCGTGGCCGTGGAACTCAAACCGGAACTCCGCCGGCATCTGCTCCAGCGATTACAGCGGCCCGACTATCCCAATCTGCCGCAGTTGGTCGTGGACGACTTGAATTTCGCCAACAGCGGCGGCTTTGGATCGCTGGCCATCCACAAGCTCCTGCTCTTAACGCAGTTGGACGAGTGTCTGAAGCTGAAGCCGGATCTGCTGAACCAGAGCGAGTTTGTCAACGTGTACCTCAGCCGGCTGCAGCCGGACGCGGACGTCGATTGGCGGCACGACACCGATGCCTATCGCGCGTATCTCGACCGGTTGTGGGCTTTCGCCCAGCGGTTGGCTCCCGTCCATAACTCGCTGAAGGCTCACGTCGTGTATCATCGGCTGGCGCATGATCGCTCGCAAGGCACTTACGACCAGGACCGGTTCCTGACTTACCTCCAACTGCCGCGGCAAGTGGCCTATATCCGGCCGG
>ERZ795059.1915-NODE-1915-length-22427-cov-9.206642_pt1 | contig 22427 bp, 21 predicted proteins | sample MGYA00375143_ERZ795059 | MGnify/ENA primary metagenome ERZ795059 (study PRJEB30188, sample SAMN05720168) | activated sludge metagenome | isolation source: Anaerobic digester | place: USA | collected 2015-01-07 ... | reverse complement strand
CTTCATAACCGTATTCCTTCACAAGACCTGCATAACCGTTGCTTATTCCGAGAATTCTCTGGTTGTTGTAACGGTAATAGTTCATCACAACGATACCTCGGATAACAGCATTGAGCCCCGGGCATATCCCTCCGCATGTCACAACAGCGGAAACTGTTTCACCAGGCTCGAAGAAAAGCTTTTCTCTCGGACCCGCCTTTTCAAATGAAGGACCATCAATATTAACTTCTTTGATTGAATCGACAACACTTTTGTCAATGAAAGCCATTATCCTTTCATTTTCAGGGATAACCTGTGTCGAATAGATCCTTTTGCTCTGTGTAAGCGGAGAGACAAAATCCTGTCTGCCGAGCTTTTTTATCTCAAGATCATACCTGAAAAGCTCCCGTTCTGAATCTGTCAGTCCCTTAACTTTTGAAACTTCCATTGTTTCCTCCTATTGTTCGGTCAGTTCTATATACTGAGCACTTTTTATGAAAAGGATCGGCGGCAGATCATCATATTTTGAGATCTGCTTGTCAAAAAAGTATTCGTTTATATTGAATATTTTCATTTTGCTCTCTTTCGCAAAATTTCCGGGAAGACCCATCATTATGAGATCAGCACTGCTTGAATATTTTTTCAGTACATCAAGAAAATCACTGTTTTCATTTTCCAGTATAACAACTTCACCGTTAAGTCTGGCATTTTCAAGAAGTGTTTCCATTTCAATTCTGTCTGTGTCTACAGACTCATTGCTTTGAGCCATTCTTATTATTCTGATCTTAGGATTGCAGCATTTCTCACGGCGGTCAAGAGTTATGATATAGGCAAGAAGGACCATGAGATTCCCGTTCATTTCTCCTCTCCACCAGATGTCGATATTTTCGATCTTTGTGAGTTTGGAACTGTTTTGGAAAAGGAGTATGTTCCTCTTTTTACTTATCATTTCAGTTATAACTTTTGCTGTATGGAGTTTTTTCACATATTCGATCAGGACTGTGTTTATCTCTACACCTGTCGGATGTGAAGTCATCAGGAGGGCCATTGCCGTTTCGTTGATATCATCGCTTGGAATAAATGAATACGGAATGCCGTAACTGTTAAATTCTGCTTCATTTCCTATGATGTTGAGGTTCACCATCCCTTTGTGTCCTGCAAGAAATGAGCCGAGATATGCCGTCCTTTCAGGGGAAGATCCCTTTTCGCTGATAACCAGAGCGGTCATCACAGGTCTCCAGTTCTTGCTTCCCTGAACGACATTGCCAAGCATTTTCAGCCACCTGGTCGCAAGAGAAAAGATTATACCCCACCAGACCCCTTCAATTCTGTTGCCTGCTTTATATCTGAGTATCGCCCTGAACATGAAATACTGTGAAATGATTATGAGAATTCCGATCATCGGGTCAAAAAGCATGATAGACACAACACTTATGAGAAAACCGTACAGTGAAACAGACCAGTGATTTCTGGAAGTCGGCCTGAAACCGGGATTCCCGCTCGCTCTTTCAAGGAATGCACTGCCGTTGATCCACCCGTAAACAACAAGGAAAAGTATTCCCACGATCATCGAGGCTGTATTTATATTGCCTGCCCATATCACAAAAAGACCGATAAAACTCGTTACAATAACAGCGAATCTCGGCTCATTACCTCCCTTTTTAAAATCTCCGGAAAGGAACGACAGCTTTGCAGGAAGAACACCGTTAATGGTTAGAGACTGAAGTGTTCTCGGGGCTGTCATGAAAACAGAAAGGGCGGATGATCCTGTTGCAAAAAGTATCCCTGTCACAAGAAACATGCCGAGAATGTTCACAGGAAATGCCGATGAATAGCTCATTATCTCAGTCAGGAGAACAGGTACCGGAGCTCCGTTCATATAGCTTTGAATCATTATATTTTTATCAAGCATAGCATAAACGACAGCTATTATAAGATAGATGACAAAAGTTATACCAATGGCATAAAAAGTACCCTTTACCAGACTTCTTCTCGGATTTTCAAGATCTCCGCTCATTCCTATTCCGGCGTCAATTCCGGTAACTGCCGGAAAAAACTGGGCAAAAGTCATGAAAAAGAGCCCAAGTGTAATTTCCCTTGCTCCGGAAAAATTAAAACTGCCTGAAAAAACAGGAAGGTTATTAAAAGTAATTCCAAAAAATGGAGATATCATGACCGAAAGAATTCCTGCCCCGAGAGCAAAAAGAATAAATGTCTGAATTTTCAGGGTAAAATCGGCGCCTATCATTACCACAATAAAAAACAAAAAGAAAAAGACTGAAGCTAGAATCTGTTTTTGTATCAGTATTGAAGCAGGATCGGTAAGCGTAAAAATTGGTATAAAATCAAGATACGGAGCAATGATCGATTGAAGAGGCTCGGCAAAACCTATTGAATAAAATCCGATACTTGCAGCCTGCGCAAGATAAAGCTGAAAACCTATGCTCCCGCCGAAAGCCTTCCCAAGACTCCTTCTCGAAAGCGCATACATTCCCCCAGGACCGATGTTGTTGAGGTTCGTCGCACAGTCAGCAATCGAAAACGATGTCGCAAAAGTGACGGTGTGTGCAAGAATTATGACTCCGAGCATTGCCCACAGCCCGACATCGGCAATAAGAACCGGCATGAGAAGGAAAAGCACTGTTCCGAGAATGGCTTCTGTAGAAGGAACAAAAACGCCTTTAAATGTTCCGAATTTTACACCCACAAATATACCTCTGTATCAAAAACATCCATCCAATATATCTGAAATCTAATTCTTTTCAATGTTGTATAAACTAAACGAAACAAGTCGATTAGAGCCACCCATTGAGCCTATACCATCTGACGGACTCATCGACTCCTTTTTGCAGGGTATATTCAGGTTTCCAGCCTGTTGATTTGAGAAGAGCATTACTGCAAAGCCAGTAATCCTGCCTGAGCTCAATAATTTTCTGGAAACTCAGAAGCGCAGCTTTTTCAGTCATTTTAGCAATAAATTCAGATACTAATGCCACTGGAAGGCTTGCAAATTCAGGAAGTTTTACCGGAATTACACCTTTTTTACCCATTGCTTCGGATACGGTAGCGGAAAATTCCTTCCAAGAGCAGTCTTCATCTCCGGAAGCAAAATAAGTTGTCCCTGATGGCTTTACATTAAAAGCAAGGTGAAGTATGGCATTGACGAGATCGTCAACATAGATTATTGAAAGCCTTTTTTCCTTAAATCCGACAGTTAGCGATAATCCGCTTTTAACAAGTTTAAAATAACTGAAAATATCCCTTTCACCAGGGCCATAAACAGAACAAGGCCTTACAATTGTAAAAATACTACTTTTCCCCCACTCCTTAACTTCATTTTCAGCCTCAAGCTTGCTCTTTCCATACCAAGTCAGAGGATTAGGCAAATCGCTTTCTGTGACTGGTTTATCTTTCGATTTAGCAGGCCCTGCCACAGCCTGAGAACTCACAAGAACAAAATGCGTTCCTAATTCACAACTTTTGAGCAGGTTTTCAGTATAGCCTGCATTAACCTCAAACATCTCCTTTTCAGTCAGAGTTTTAGTAGCTCCGGCAAGATGAATCAGACAATCCACACCTCTGAAACGATTTTTCATCAAATGAACATCGCTCAATTCGCATAAAACAACTTCGACACCTGATTTTTCCAGTGTTGCGAGGTCTTTTGTCATCCTCCTAGTCAGCACGGTTAAACTGACTCCCTGCATTTTAACCAGTTTCGAAACTAAATGGGAACCGATAAACCCTGTCGCACCTGTAACAATAACTTTTTTCATTTTTATAATGATTTCCGCATAATAACATACTTATTAGGGCACTGTGCACCTATTTTCCTAAGCGTGGAATTCATCTTCATATTACATTCAAGCACCCATCCCATCTCAACATTTCTGTAATTTTCAGTTTTCAATCCGTCATTGAATATCTCGTTGTAAAGAAGAATATCAAGCCCAAGACCATGAAATTTTCTTAAAACACCCATTATAATCACACGGAGGGATGTCAGCGATCTTTTGTGAAAAAGACAATCAAACAAAAAAGACGGATTAAGAGTTCCGTTTCTGTTTTTAATCACGAGCTCATTAAGATCTGGTATGGCTACAAGACATGCTGCCGGTTCCCCACCTTTAAAAAGCAGGTAAATCACTCTCGGATCGGCAAACAGCTTTAAGGTTGCAACAAGCTCCTCTATTTCAGGTTTCGTCATTGGTGTAAAACCCCAGTTGTCATGCCATGCGTCATTGTAAATACTTAAAATCATTTTCATTTCAGATTCGAGATTCTGCATGTTGATCTTACGGATTTCAATATCTGAATGTTTTTTTCTTATCTGAGCTGATATCCTTGAAACTATTTCAGGAGTTTTTTCAATATTATCTATAGTGAAAGAATGAAGAACCTGCGCTACAGAATAACCATATCCTTCAAACAAGTCGGGATAATACGGTTTTGTATATGGCATCATGATTGTCGGTCTTCTGTCAAACCCCTCAATCTGAAAACCGCATTCATCGTTGATATTGGGATTGAAAGGACCGGTACACTCATCACAACCCTCTTCCTTAAGCCACTTTTCGGCATGTTCCATAAGCGATTTAAGAATTTCCGGATCATTTTCAGATTCATAAAATCCGAAAAAACCGGTTTTTGATGAGTAAAACTCGTTATACACCTTATCAATCTGTGCAGACACTCTGCCTACAGGTCTGCCGTCACGATAAGCTACAAAAAGTTCATTTTTATTATTTGCAGCAAAAGCTCCCTTGTTTTTATTAAATTTTTCTTTCATTACAAACTTTATAGGCGGCACCCAATTCTTCTCATTGTTATAGAGAGTAAACGGCAGCCTGATAAAATCGTCCACGCCTCTTCTGGAAGAGGTTACGCTTTCAATTATCATGCAATAGCCCCATCTTATTAAAGTTTTTCTTCATCATATCAATACTAAAATCAATCTGATCGAAAGTATGAGTAGCCATAAGACTTACTCTTAAAAGCGCGCTTCCCTTTGCAACAGCCGGAGAAATCACAGGATTGACAAAAACTCCATCTTTTTCGAGATTTTTGCATAAAACAAATGTCGTCTCATCTTCGCCAACCAGAATAGGAATAATCGGAGTTTCGGATTTTCCGGTTTTAAAACCGGCTTCTTTCAATTTATTTTTCATATAACGGGTATTTTCCCAAAGTTTTTCGATCCTTTCAGGTTCCCGTCTGATAATTTTCAAAGAAGCCAGCACAGAAGCAGTTGAGGCAGGAGTTGCACTTGCACTGAAAATTACAGAACGGCTGTGGTGTCTCAAAAAATCTATCGTCTGAGCATCAGACGCGACAAAACCACCTATCGAAGCAAGCGATTTACTGAAAGTTCCCATAATTATATCAACTTTATCCGTAAGACCGAAATAATCCGCTGTACCTCTTCCGGATTTGCCCATCACGCCTATTCCATGAGCATCATCAACCATGACTGCGCATTCATACTTTTCAGCAATTTCAGTTATCTCCGCAAGGTTAGCTATATCACCATCCATGCTGAAAACTCCCTCGACAGCTATCAGTTTTCCCCATTTTCCATCTACATATGAAAGCTTTGCTTCAAGATCCCGGCAGTCATTATGCTTGAATTTAACAATTTTTCCATAAGAAAGTTCAGCCGCATCAATCAATGAAGCATGGTCATATTTGTCCATTAATATGCAGTCATGCCTCGAAACAATAGTAGAAATAGTTCCGAGATTTGCCATAAATCCAGTGGCAAAAAGCACGGCATCTTCTTTTCCTACGAAATCGGCAAGTTCATGCTCAAGTTCCTTGTGAATATCAAGCGTTCCGTTAAGAAAAGGCGATCCTGCACACCCGGTACCATATTTCTCTATAGCTTTTATTGCGGCTTCTTTAACCTCGGGATGAGACTGAAGCCCGAGATAGCTGTTCGATCCGAGCATAATAACCCTGCCGCTTTCCCGCAGCATAACTTCACAATCCTGTTCCGACATAATTTCTCTGAAATAGGGATAAATTCCGTTCTTTCTGGCAAGTGAAACTCTGTCGTAATCATCAATTTTTCTAAAGATTTTAAGATTTCTCATATTCCCTCCCAGTGAATATCATTTCTGCAAATCTTTTTCTGCTATACCTATCCGCTACATGACATTTCTTTGCATCACTTTTCAAGCAATACAGAGTAACAGATAATTTGAACAAAAAACTTAAAAAGTCAAAAAATTTATAATTCGAAAACATAAAATTCATAACTCTTTAAAATAATAAAGAAATAACAACATAATAAAAAACCACTTTATACACCATTCTCCTCACTAAAAATCGGAACTGAATCGACCGTTTCAGCATTTCGGTCGATAAAAGAATAAATTTTTAAGCTGTTAATTAAAAAACTATAATTAAATATCATTGCTTATACTGAAATTCCTGATATTAAGGTGTCAAACAATTTTTCTGTAACATCAGGATTTATTTTGGAATTACCAAAAAAATTACCCATGATATGGTTTTCTGAAAAACCCCAGAATGAGAATTCGATTATAAATGCCAACTCAAAAGAATTATCAGTTTTGAATATTCCCTTTCCAACGCCATCATCTATTATTAATTTCATAAATTGAAGACGCTGGTTGACATATTCAAGAATGGTTTCCTTTATTAACGGAAGAAAATCAAAAAGTTCAGTTAGAAGAATATCTCCAAATTCCTTACATATTTTGTTTATATTTTCCTTGCCGGAAAAAATGAAGGCATGAATTCTACCGACAGGATCAGCCGCTTTAGAAGCTTCTTCCACAGACGAATTAAATAACAAATCTATTTTTTCTTTTATAACTGTAACAAAAATAGCCTCTTTGCTTTCAAAATAATGATACAGTGAACTCTTGGCTTTTCCTGACTCTTTCGCGATATCGCTCATGGATGTTTTCTTATAACCGTATTGAGAAAATACTTTCCTGGCAGCATCAAGAATATTCTTTTTTACGGCTGATTCTTCATTCATATTCCACTCCGTTCGACCATTTCGGTCTTACGGTCGAAAATAGCAAATAAAATTGTTTTGTCAAGTTTTAGAATAAATCCTGAATTTATGAATTAAAAATGAGGTTATTCTTCGCTAAAAAGGATATCCGTGCCGGGATAGTATGCAATCTCGTCAAGAAGTTCTTCGATTCTTATAAGCTGATTGTACTTTGCGATTCTTTCACTGCGGCAGAGGCTGCCTGTCTTTATCTGACCGGCATTGACGGCAACTGCGAGGTCTGCGATAAATGTATCTTCGCTTTCACCGCTGCGGTGACTAATAACTGTTGTGTAGCCCGCTCTGTGTGCGACTTCGATCGTATCAAGCGTTTCTGTCAGTGTTCCAATCTGGTTCAGTTTTATGAGAATTGAATTTGCAACTCCTCTTTCGATACCTTCACCGAGTCTTTCTACATTTGTAACGAAGAGATCGTCACCTACTATCTGAATTCTGCTGCCAAGTCTTTCAGTCATAAGAGCCCAGCCATCCCAGTCGTCTTCAGCCATTCCGTCCTCTATCGAATATATCGGATATTTGTTGACAAGAGATTCCCAATAATCAACCATTTCAGCGCTTGTCATTGATTTTCCTGAAGATTTTTTGAAAACATACTTGCCGTCCTCAAAAAATTCGCTTGCGGCCGGATCAAGCGCGATGACAATGTCCTTTCCAGGAACAAAACCTGCTTTTTTGATCGCTTCGACTATTACATCAAGAGCCTCTTCGTTTGATTTAAGGTTCGGTGCGAATCCGCCTTCATCGCCCACTCCGGTTGCAAGACCTTTGTCTTTAAGGATCTTTTTAAGTGTGTGGAATATCTCGGCGTTCATTCTTATGCCTTCACGGAAACTTTCAGCGCCTACCGGCATTACCATGAACTCCTGAAGATCAACATTGTTGTCAGCGTGCGATCCGCCGTTGATTATATTGCTCATCGGCACGGGAAGAGTATCAGACCTGAGTCCGCCGATATATTTGAAAAGCGGAATACCCAGAGATGCTGCAGCCGCTCTCGCAACAGCCATTGAAACTCCGAGCATCGAATTTGCACCGAGTTCCGATTTATTGTCAGTCCCGTCAAGCTCGATCATCGTCTCATCAAGAAGTCTCTGGTCAAGAGCGCTCATGCCCACTACTTCGGCTGCGATCCGCTCAACATTCTCAACAGCTTTCATGACACCTTTGCCGGAATATCTTTTCTTGTCGCCGTCTCTGAGCTCAAGCGCTTCATGAACACCGGTGCTTGCTCCGCTTGGAACTATCGCTGAACCCATGACACCGTTAGCAAGTTCGACTTCAACTTCAATTGTAGGGTTTCCTCTCGAGTCAAGGATCTCACGCCCTTTGATTCTGATGATTTCAAGCATTGTTCTCTCCATATAAAGAATTGTTAAATAAACCGCAGAATGATATTACTTTTAAAATTTTTTTCAATGTTATTTGTGTTTAAAAGAAGTTTGAACTTGATTTTTATCCGATGTTGCTGTTTAATTTTTGAAGATTTGGAAAGCAACGATTCTTAAATAGTTTGAACGGGGTGTAAAATGAGAAGATCGTTTTTATTTGTTCTGACCTTTTTTATTTTCTTCAACTTTATCCTTTCGGGAGAGGAAAAAAGTGAAAAGCCCTCAACAATTGCAGATGCATTGAAAGCAGGCAATATCGATGTCGGCGGATACGGAGCACTTTCAATGAAGTTCACAGGAATTGATCAGAATGACGGATTCCTTTCTGATGAATCTTTCTTTGCATATATGATCGGAGCGAGGGGCGGAATACTTCTTGACCACAAATGGACCATAGGTGCAGGGTTTTATGTTCTCACCAATAATTTCTACTACAGATGTCCGAAAGAAGACCGGTCCGATTTCTGCACAGATGATCCTTACCGCAATAAAATGATCCTCGGATACGGCGGACTCTATGTTTCATACCTTGCTGAAATAAAGAAATTTATGGGAATTGACCTCGGTTTTCTTGCAGGTGGCGGCTCCATGAAAGGGAAAAAATCGGAAGATGACGATCACTGGTATAATGATGAATACGGGGCTGAGTACAGTTTTTTCATTTTTGAACCGGAGATTCAGCTTGTTGCAAAGTTTACCGGTTATTTCGGCATGGCGATAGGGTTGGGATACCGTCTCACCGTTCCTGACAGCAAAAGTGCATACAGTATCACGGACATGAGCGGACCGTTCATTTCAATGGAAGCACGGCTCGGCGTCTTTTAATGGAGGTTGACTTGAAAACAAAATTTCTGATATCTTTAATTATTCTGATAACTTTTATTCCTTTATGGGCCGAAGTTGAGGAAGTAAAGGAAAAAAAACCTGACAAAATCGAGATTGCTCTTAACGGCGGACTTTCGATGAAATTTTCGGCTCTTGGAAATAACGGCGGATTTCTTTCATCTGATACGGAATTTGCTTATCTCGTCGGGTTCAAAGCCGCTGTTTTGTTCAACAAATCATGGTTTGTCGGCGGAGCTGGATATTTTCTCGGGAACGACATCGGATGGAGATGTGAAGAGCTTTCAACCTCATACAACTATGATAATTATGAATCTCCATGTTATAAATCCCAATACCGTGACACTTATAATAAAGGGTCTCTCTCTCTTGGTTACGGAGGACTTACTGCAGGATATACATTCAACATCAAAAGCTTTTTCAGAGTTGAAACGGGTTTTCTTATCGGCGGGGGCCGTTTCAGCAGTATGAACGAAAACGGTGATTACTATTTTTCGCAGAGCTTTTTCGCCCTTGAACCGCAGATGGATCTTCTGTTTGTCATAACACGGTTCCTTGCCCTTTCCGTGAATGTTTCGTACCGTCTGATCAGCGGAATGGGACAGAGCAGTGTCTATTCCACTGCTGATATGAGCGGGCCAACAGTCGGACTTGATATACGGCTTGGAAGTTTTTGAGGTGTAACATGAAAAAAATTCTTAAAGTTTCCTTCATAATTATCGCGTTTTTCAGCTTTTTATCTGCCCAGGATGCAGAAATGACCGATGCAGTGCAGATTCCGGATACTGAAGAGGAAGATGACACTATGACAGACAGTGAACAGCCGGATGATGAAACTGCTGATGCAGAGAGCAAAACAGATCCTCAGACAGCAGCTCAGACAGAGCCAGAAGCTCAACCCGAGCCCGAACCAGAACCTGAAAAAGTGGTTGAGCAGTTTATTCCTGTGTGGCTTTCCGAAGAACACGGGTTGATAGATCTCAGCAGGGAGTGGAATTCAAAGCTCAAAATATTCCCTGAAATGCCTGTTTTTCTAACTGCTCGTTTTTACAAAGGAAATGTCGAGAACTACAAAATAATCATCCTCTTTGTCCACAGTGACGGTCATCTTGAGGAAACGGAACTTGTCGTTACTGAGCCAGTTATTACGGGAATAAGAGATAAAGTAGCGGCATACACAATGGAAGAGAAAAAAGTTGAAACCGCTCAGAAAGATATGAAAGAAATCGTTAAATCGACCGACAGAACTCTATTAAAGAACGACATGGGGGTCATGGCGGAACTTCTTGCGGCTTCAATAATGTATTCAGGTGGCTGGGGAGCGTCACTTCCGTGGATATTCGGAGGTGAAAAAGCCACTGCCAAGGCATATCTTTCTTCAAGTCTTCTCGGAGCAGGGATCGGCTTTTTCGCACCGTTCCTTGCCCTTAGAAAAAGTGATCTGAGCACAGGCGGAGCAATAGGGGCCGAGCTCGGAGGTCTTCGCGGAGCTCTCGACGGATTTCTCCTTTTCTCCCTTCTTGCGGGCTTTGATGATCACGATACAACGAAGGTTCGGGGAATGACAGGACTTATAACTTCGATCAGCATTACAGAATACATAACAGGAATGTACATTGCCGACAGAATGAAAATATCAGAAGAGAGAATGAGAGCTGTTACGCTCTATTCCTTTACCGGTTATCTTGCCGGACTTGAACTGTTCCTGCTTGCCGCCGGAGACGGAGGAGATGAAAATCTCAGCAGTATCAGCAGAAAAGACGGCATCAGGATCCTTTCCGGAGCAATGCTTGCAGGAGGTGTTGCAGGAATGACGGCAGGATATTATCTTTCCGGAAAAGCTCATTACACTAATGGTGATACCGTTATCGCAGGAACAACTATCCCTGTTGTTGCCGGACTGCCGCTTGCTCTTGCATCACTCGGAGATGATGTCGATGCGAGAATATATGCGGGAGTTTCTCTGGCAGGAACGATCGCAGGTGCCGTTACAGGCCACTATTTTGCAAAAACCATGGATTTCAAATCATGGCAGGCGGTGATGGTCGATCTTGGAACTATCGGCGGAGCGCTCATCGGTTTCGGGCTTGCGTACCTTATCGGAGACGATGAAATATTCAGAAATACAGGAAAATATACAGTTCCCATCGCAGTAGGCGGAGCAGTCGGATTTGCCGCTCTGATGGCGGTCTTTGCAAAAGATGCTAAAAAACAGAAGATCGAGCACGAAAGCTCAATTCTCAGCGGTTTTAAAATAAATCTGAACCCTTACGCTTTCACAGCACTTGACAGAAATCACCGCGTGAATGAGAAAACTTTGCAGGACCCGCAACTTATCGAGAACTATATTTCTGAATATTCTTCAAACACAATGCTTAATTTAAGTTACGAATTCTAAGATAGAGTCTATTTCAAATACATATACCCTTCATTGGTATTTCCGTCACTTTCCCATGTCACAGAGAAATCCCACCCTTCTCCGGTTGTGTATCCTGAAAGGTTTATGTCGCTGGTCTGTCTGAAATAGTGCCCTATCAGAAAGCATCTGACAGAATTAAGATGAAACGGTGTGGAAACAATGTATGGATCGGAAAATGTTCCTGTCCCTCCCCCGAAATAGGCATCAGAACAGTCAAAAGCATCATCAGGCACTTCATCGGCATCTTCATCAGGAACCGTATCATCCCCTTCATCAGGTATTTCATCCGACTCCGTTAAAACTTCGTCGGACAAGTCGTCATCATCTACAGCATCGTGGTCAAACTCCGCCTCATCCTCATCTTCTTCATCAGTTTCGTCATTCTTTTCATCAACTGTTTCGCTGTCCTGCTCTGACTGATCGTCATATTTTTCAGCATCCTCATCATTTTCACCAACAATGCTTTCAACACAGACATTATCAACACAGATCAGATCACTTCTGCATGTTCCGTTACCGAAACACTTTTCACCGAGTTTTCCTGCAGAACTATCCAGAAAATCAGAACAACCCGAAAAAGACAGGATAAATGTAAAAATAACAAAAACAACCTTCATGGTACCTCTTTAAAAAAGAATTGACGGGATATTATATTTAATAATGGGATTGATTCAATTAAAAAAACAGTGTCATCTCACGCATTTTGCATGATAGAAATTTGATTTTGTGTGATAATAGACTTCTCCATACATAAAGCTGACATACCAGCCATATTCACTATAACCGGAATAAGTTGTTGAAGACCAGAAGGGCTGACTCGGCATTGACGGAAAAGTTGTAGCCGGATCTTCAAGCGAATAGTCAAGAAGTGTTTTGAGTTCGTTCACGTTAGGAAGTCTCCAGTCAGAAAACCCTGCAGAAACAAGGTCCTGACAGTATTTAAGTGCATCTTTCCATGTTTGGCTGTTTGAACAGGTATCCGCCCACATAAGATTTGTTCTCTCATTTACAAGCACATATTCTCCGTTAAAAGTCTCTCTTATAAACTTCGTATTGTTTTTAAATGTTCTTCCTCTCACACATCTGACATTGTGTGCCTTGCTTTGAAGAAACCTGTCAGCATTACCGTCATTGAAATACGCAACCCATGAATAATCACCGAACCCTTTATGTACAGTTGAGCTCCAGAAATAATCAGGAATTGTTTCAGGAAAATAGAGCTGGTCGATCGCAGGAATACTTTTCCCATAGTCAGGAAGGGTCGAAATCTCAACGATTGCCGGAAGTCGCCAGTCAGAAAAACCATCCTCTTCAAGATTTTTACAATAATCAATCGCTTCCTGCCACAAACAGAGAGATCCGGCTGGTTCTCCTCCTGTACATCCTTCATAAATATCAGGAAGGCCTCTTTGCCAGAAAAGTCCTGTGAAGCTGTCGGCCACACCTTTTTCTGACGATGTAACAACAAAACCTGCACTGCTGCAAAGATCTCTGTATTGTGCATCCTGACCGTAAAAATCATTTCCGGAAGACGGACAGGTTATCTCAAGAAGATCATCATAGCACTTGGCCTGCCCCGTGCAGACGGTTCCGGATGCAATACCTGACTCATCATCTTCATCGGTATATTCCTCTTCACCAATGACGGTATCCACATCTGACAACTCTGAATCACTGCTGTCATCAACATTTTCATTCTTCTTAGCAGTTGAACACGATAAAAAAAGAGTGCACAATATAAAAATAAAAAAAATCTTCATAACATGTTCTCTGTTTTGAACCCGTACTTGAAAATTATATAGACGGCTCTGATTCCGTCACGAAAACCGATCTTTTTTCCTTCGTTGTGTTTTCTGGGGATATAGCTTATCGGAATTTCTTCCATTTTAAGATTTTCTGATGCGACAAGTGCTGCCGCTTTGGCTGTAATTTCGGGTTCAAGTCCGAATCTGTTCTCTTCAATTTCGATCTTTTTGATCACTTCCGCTTTGAACATTTTGTAGCAAGTTTCCATGTCGGTAAGCTTGAGCCCTGTGAAAAAATTGGATAATGTTGTAAGCCCCGCGTTCACAAAATAGTGGAACTTCCCCAGAGGACTTTCCTTTTTTGCAAGGAAACGGCTTCCGTAAAGGATATCAAGTCCTTTTTCTTCAACAACCCCTGCCATTTTAACGATATCATTAGGATCATATTCAAGGTCGGCATCCTGAAATATTGTAAAATCACCTGTCGCATGGGCGATCGCAGTTCTTATTGCGGCCCCTTTTCCCATATTCAATTCGTGATGAACAAGTTTTATCAAGCCGGATTTTTCAATATTTCTCAATATTTCAATAGTGTTATCCTTTGAACAGTCATTGACGGCAATTATTTCAAGATCTTTAATGTTCCCCTGCCCTTTTATTTGCGCAACTTTTTTTATCAGGTTTTCAACTGTATTTTCTTCGTTATAAACAGGGATGAGAACTGATAACTTCAACTTTGCAACTCCTTGAAATATTTAATTGTTGCGTTCAACCCTTCTTCAAGCGGAGTCACAGGTTTCCAGTTTATCAGTTTTTCAATGAGTGAAGTATCCGGTTTTCTTCTTTGAGGATCATTTTCAGGGAGAGGAAAATATTTCACAGAACTCTTTGAACCGCTCATTTCGATAATTATCTCTGCTAGCTGTTTCATTGATATCTCTTCTGTGTGACCTATATTTACAGGCCCTGTCACTTCATCATCAAGGTTCATGAAATTGACAAGTGCATCAACCATGTCAGCTACATAACAGAAACATCTGGTGTGAGTTCCGTCACCATATATCGTGATGTCTTCATTTCTGAGTGCCTGAAGAATGAAGTTGCTGATGACCCGACCGTCATCAACTGACATAGCCGGGCCATAAGTATTGAATATTCTTGCCACTTTTATTTTGACACCAAATTGCCGCCAGTAATCAAAAAACAAAGTTTCGGCACATCTCTTTCCTTCATCGTAACAGCTTCTAAGTCCCACAGGATTGACATTCCCCCAGTACTCCTCATTCTGCGGATGAACTGTCGGATCTCCGTAAACTTCACTAGTGCTTGCCTGAAGAATCTTTGCATTGCTTTTCTTTGCAAGCTCAAGCATATTTATCGCTCCGAAAACACTCGTTCTCACCGTTTTCACAGGGTCTTTCTGATAGTGAACCGGACTTGCCGGACATGCAAGGTTATATATCATTGAAGCGTTTATCATCAACGATTCTTCAACATCGTGAGTTATAAGCTCAAAATAAGGATTCTTCAACAGATCCGCAATGTTATGCTTGGAGCCGGTATAAAAATTGTCAACACAGACCACATCATAACCCTCTTTAAGAAGCCGTCTGCACAGATGACTTCCGATAAGCCCCGCTCCGCCTGTCACAATGACTCTTTTCAAATTAAACTCCCGCTTTTATTCTTTCAAAAAGGGCTTTTGCGCTTTTCCCTTTTCCCATTGTAAAAAGATGTATCCCCGGAGCCCCTTTTTCAATAAGTTCCCTGCATAAATCTGCGACAAAAGATGTTCCAGCCTCAAACTCTTCGCTTTTTGTCTTTGCATTTGACATCGTTTCTTTCAATTTTTGAGGAACTGAAACTCCGAAAGTTGATGGAATAATTTCAAGCTGAGCTGATGATGTGAGGGGCCTGACACCGGGAATTACCGGCACTGTTACACCGATGTTCCTTAATTTATTGACAAATCTGACATAAACTTCCGCATCAAAACACATCTGGGTAACAATGAAATTTGCCCCTTCTTCAACTTTTTTCTTTAAATTTCCGATATCATTTTCAATAGATTCTGCTTCAATGTGTTTTTCCGGATATGCGGCAACTCCGACACAGAAATTTGTCTTAATTCCGTCTTTGAGTTCATCATCAAGATAACAGCCCGAATTCATTCTTGAAATATGGGCAACAAGTTCAGACGCATATCTGTAGCCGTCCTCTTTCGGGACAAACTCTGTCATTCCGAAAGCAGGATCACCGCGAAGAGCGAAAATGTTGTCAAAACCGAGATAGTTAAGGTCAACGATCGTATCTTCTATTTCCCATTTATCAACTCCTCCGCAAAGGAGATGAGGCACTGCATCAATTCCGTAACGGCTCTGAATTGCTGAACAAATACCTACAGTTCCCGGTTTCTTCCTGTAAACGAAACGGCTTTTTATTCCGTTCTCTGTTTTGTAACTGATATGGGGCTGGTGATATGTCACATTGATGAATTTCGGATCAAACGGCATCAGAATATCAATGGTTTCAAATATTTCGGTAACGCTTCTCCCTCTGTCGGGCGGAGTTACCTCAAGAGAAAAAAAGAAATTTGATCTGTTTTTAATAAATTCATCTATCCTCAATCACCTCTCCTTAAAATATCAATTCCGAAGAAAACGGTTCCAGTTCAATTTCAATATGGCCTTCTGAAATCTTAAAAGTATTGCCGCCAAATAACCCTGTCATATCACCTTCAACACCTGACAGATTAGAAACATCAATTTTCTCAACCACTTGCAAGTCACTGTTGTTAAATGCCGCAATAACCGTTTCACCGTCTTTAACCATTGCAAAGCAATAAAAGTTGTCTGCAATGATAAGATTTTTTCTAACTCCATGTTTCAACGACCGTTTTTCAGCCCTGAATTTACCGAGTATTTGAGTATGTTCAAGGTTTTTTTTCTGGAAATCGCTCAAGTCATCGCCGAACAGCGTCATCCTTCTGTTGTCCGGGTCATTGGCTCCCGGCATTCCATATTCATCACCCTGATAGATCACAGGAATTCCTGTTGTTGCAAAAAGAAATGTCAATGCGTTTCTCATTTTTTTAAACGGCTCTTCAGTTTCAGGACTAACCGGTGAATTTTCCCACACTTTTTCATGAGCTTCATCACCGCCGGAAGAAGAAACTCCGTCAAAATCATTGTTTGCAATACTTAACGCCCTTGCAACATCGTGATTACCGATGAAGTTCCCCATAACTGCAAGTTCATAGAAATCATTTTTATATCTATTATCATTTTCCTCAAGAAATTCAACAAGTTCTGGAATCATTTCACTTTGAAGGAGAAATGTTCTCACAATATGGTGATAAAGGGGAAAATCGAACTGACCGTCAAGTTTTCTCTCTCCGATGTAAAACCCGATCTCGTCCCAGCCGGTGTCAGATGTGAAAGTTTCGCCGATCATATAAAAAGGTATTCCTGTTGTTGTCACTTTTCTTTGAATCGCGGTTTTTAAAGTTGTTGTAAAATCGATCACCATCAGTCTTATCGCATCAAGCCGCAATCCGTCAATGTCAAATTCAGTAATAAGCCAGATAAGGTGGTCAATGACACTGTTCATTGCATCAATATTGCGATAGTCAATGTCTGCAAGATAATCTGTAAACCAGCATTCAACAGGATGTTCCCATCCGCAAGTATATCCGCCGTTTGCATTTGCCGGCTGACCGTAGGAAGCCATGTGGAACCAACCGAGATTTTTGTAGGTTTCCCACAGATATGAATCGGTATGAACATGGTTGGGAACAAAATCAAGCATGACCCTTATCCCCTGTTTGTGAGCTTTCTGAATGAGCTCTTTCAATTCTTCAGCCGTACCGAACCTTTTTTCAAGAGGAGAATCAAGTCCAGGGATCTGAACTGTATCACTCCAGCCCGTTGCAACAGGCCAATAGGAGTGATATGCGCTGTAATATCTTGTGTCGCCACCCATCCCTTTCCCCGGATTGTCAGTATTTTTTACCGGAGAACTTATCCAGATTGCATTCACACCCATATCTGAAAAATAGTTTTCATCAATTTTCTTTATGATCCCGGCATAATCACCACCCTGCCAGTTCGCTTTTTCATCAATATCCTTCAAAGCACTGTCATTTGTTTTATCCCCGTTATGAAACCTGTCTGTCATGATCTGATAAATAAACGCATCCTCCCAGCTAAACTCTTTTTCCTCGATCCAGACAGGAACGGTAAGAACTTCACTAGCAAAGCCATCAGTATCATAAATCTTAAAATACCATGTGTACTTTCCTTTTTCAGGCGCAGTAAAATTGATCGAGAAAGTACCGCTCTTTTTATCAAACTGATAACTTTGAACTTCATTGTTAAGCTTAATCACACTTTTTTTAAGATCGGGATAACCTCCTGAAATCCCTGGATTATATTTAATCTCAAATGAAATGTCAGTTCCATTTATCACAGGTCTTTTAACAAGTTCTATTTTTGGATACCTACAGTCACTTACGACAAGGCGACTGTAGCGGAGATTCCTATCAAACATCGTGAGCGGATTTTCAGAATCAGGAAAACTTTTTTTCGATTTCGCAGAATAGATCGAATAAGGATAATCGCCCGGATTTAAAAAAAGCTCAACCGACCATCTACCGTCCTTGAAATTCATCGGAGTTGAAAGCGACCAGCCGTTAAAAGAGGACTTCACATAAAGGTCATCTTCCGCCCTTCCGGAAACAGAAATGACCGTTCCGCCGCATGAAACAAAAGTGTCATCGGTTTTTTCGCAGGAAAACAGAACTGATAAAAGGAATAGAAATATAAATCCTTTCATCACTTCTCACTGCATGTGATCGTGTTATAGCCCGAGCAGTCATCAAGGCAGAACGCCTTTCCGCCGGAATATTTTTCAGGATCGATTTCTGTGCAGTCGGTCAAATCTCCCTTTTCGCAGACTTCACCTGTTTCAAGTTCACCGTTGCCGCAAACCGGCTCAACGACATCTTCATCAATTATATCGTTATCCTGCACATCTTCGTCAAGAATTGCGTCATCGATATCTTCATCAATGTCTTCATCAGTTTCTTCGCTGTCAACGGTATCTTCATCATAGCCATCGTAATCATAAATTATATTGTCATCGTCTTCTTCAATGTATTCATCATCTTCCTCTTCGCCCCAGTCGAAATAGCCGTCAGACAACTCCTTGTCGTTTCCCGATTCCGTGCAGTATGAATTTTTTCCGTCAGTTACACACTCCCCTCCGTAAAAATCGCATTCTGATTTAAGTGACCATTCTTTAAAAATGCTGCAAACCTCAAGCTTATTGCCGGTACAGCGGGTCTCTCCTTCTTTGCAAAGTCCGTAACCATCACCGATCTTTTTTTCTGAACAGGAATAAAAAAAAGCCGCAAAAGCAATGATAACAAAATATTTCTTTTCCATAATTCACCTCAAATCATCTTGCAAAATATACCCTCATCAGGTTTTCAGAGCAAATTTTCTTAAAATTCCTGTATCCAGCCGTCGATTTCGTATTTTTCGACAAGATCAGTTACTTTGGAATATTCTTCAGGTGTAAGCCGTCTGTTAATTTTTTCGATGCCGTGCGCAAGATGTGCAGGAAAATACTGACTCATCAAACTCAGTTTAAAATCGAGTCCTCTTTTTCTATAATCATTGAGAAGTTCAACAACCTGAAGCGAATTATCAATATATCCCGGCAGCACGAGATGTCTTATTATAAGCCCTTTGCAAAGTATCCCCAGATCGTTCTCGACCCACGGAATTTTTTTTTCAAGAAGTGCTTCAAGGCACCTGCTGTTATATTTCACATAATCTTTTATACAGCTCAGTTCAGCAGATGGCTCGTCAGTCGCATATTTTACATCAAAAAGAAAGATGTCGCTCACCTCAAGAATAATTTTAAAAAGCTCTTCAGTGTGAGCTCCGTTGCAGTTGTAGACCACAGGAACATTAAGTTCGTTTCTGATATTTTTAAATGACTCAAGAACTCTTCCAAGATAGTGGTCACTTGTCACAAGATTAATATTATGAACATTTTTTCTGATAAGTTTTATAATGTTCTGACCGAATTCCTCTATTGAATATATCTTTCCGTTGTTTTCATGACTTATAGGCCAGTTCTGACAGAAAACACATTTTGCACTGCAGCCGGAAAAGAAAATGTTGCCTGCTCCGCTCCAGCCGCTTACCGGCGGTTCTTCACCTTCATGAACTGCAAAACTTGCAACCTTTATCCCTTCTTTTACGGCCCCGCATGGACGGGTATCTCCACCGCCGCAATTTACAGGACAGCATTCCCCTCTCTCAAAAAGGGTCGCCGCCTTTTGAACAAGTTCATTTAAACGGGTTTCAGATAAGGAGCTTAGCGAATTTTTCATAGTACAGATGAAGCTTTTCTATTTCTTCAAATTGATATGGATCATAAAGTTTTGAACTGGCAAACCTTTCCTTTTTCATCATGAGTATCGATAACAGGAAAAGAATATAATTGGCTGAGGGGAAATAACTCCCTTCATCAAGAGCTTTCTTGAGTTTTTTGAAAAAACCTGCCGCTTTCACATGCATGAGAAGTGCAGAACGGCTTTCAACAAAATGGATCCCGTCCTCTCTTTGATGAAAAAATGAGAGAATGAACTCTTTTTCCTTATACCATGTCAACGAATTCTCTTCATCTTCCGAAAGAACAAGCTTCTCTCCTGTGAAAAGATCTTCCCCTTTCAACCTTGAGAAAAGCGACGGAGAAAAAAGCATCACACTTGCTTTTTCAAGTTCCCTTTTCTCTGCAAGGGTTTTTCCTTCACCGATATCGTAGTGATATATGAAAAAGAGGTTGAAATACTGCTGCCAGAAATTGAAATTTTTGAGATCTTCACCTGTAAAGTAGAACGCTTCCTTCTTGAATTCATGAAGTAACGCGGCTTCCGCCTCATCAAAAGAGGAATATATCCTTGTTTTCACTGCACTCATCTAAAATCCCTTTTATAAATGATTTTTCCATCTGCGATCGTAGCAAAAACAACACCTTGTACATTAAAACCGTGAAAAGGGGTATTTCTGCTTTTGGACATGAACCTGTCCTTGTCTATCGTCCACTGGCGGTCAGGGTCAAATATAGTAATATCGGCTATGGCGCCTTTTTCAATGATCCCGCCCGGAACACCCATTATTCTGTATCCTGCAGTAAAAAGCTCGACAACCCTTTCAATTGTAAGAATTCCTTCGTGATAAAGCATCAAAACAAGAGGAAGGGCCGTTTCAAGACCGACTATGCCGCATGGAGCCGAACTGAATTCAACTTCCTTTTCTTTCTGGTGATGAGGAGCATGGTCTGTCGCGATTGCATCTATCACCCCTTCTTTCAGCGCTTCAATCATTGCAAGCCGGTCATTTTCAGTTCTAAGGGGAGGATTTATCTTGGCATTTGTACCGAATTTCCTGACCGCTTCATCGGTTAAAGTTATGTAGTGAGGTGCGGTTTCGCAGGTCACTTTGACGCCTCGGCTTTTGAAATATCTGATCATATCGACAGACATCTTGGCACTGACATGGGAAATATGAAGAGGAACATCAAGATATTCAGCCAGCATGCAGTCACGGGCGATCTGAGAAGCTTCACCCACAACAGAAATTCCCTTCATTCCGTAAACAGCCGAGAAGTGACCTTCATTCATCTGTCCGCCCTCAGCAAGATAAAGGTCTTCGCTGTGGGAAACATATTTCATCCCGCAGGATCTCCCCTTTTCCATGATCTTTTTAAGGAGAGCTGTATTCTGGACAGGTCTTCCGTCATCACTGAGTGCAACAGCTCCCGCTTTCTTAAGTTCATCTGCATCAGATATCTCTACCCCTTTGATCCCTTTTGTCGCCGAGGCAACAGGATAAAGTCTGACGCCATTCCCTTTTGCGGCCTTTTCAATCATCAGTTTTACAGTTTCAGCATTATCCGGAACAGGATTTGTGTTGGGCATTGTACACACAGATGTAAAACCGCCTGCGGCTGCCGCATTGAGCCCTGTCATAATATCTTCCTTGTGCTCATATCCGGGTTCTCTGAAATGGACATGGATATCAATGAAACCGGGAGCAACGATCAGCCCTTGCGCATCTATGACTTCCGCCCCTGACATATCAGGGTTTTCAGTTATTTCAGCGATCATGCCGTCTTCAATTACCAGTGCAGTTTTTCCGTTGATCTTTCCGGCAGGGTTGACAATTATTCCGTTTTTTATGACAAGTTTCATTTTATATTATCTTATCAACTTTGGCAGCTTCTTTGATTATTGTGAATTCAAGCGGTTTGAAAACATGACCGAACACTTTTATCTCATCTTTGTACTTCAAAACTGCGCGGACTCTCTGTGTCTCTTCGTCCTTTTCAAGATGGAGCATGCCGGGGATGATATCCTTTCTTCCCAGATCGACGATTCTGTTCTGAAATTCCTGCTCAGTTTTCTCGACTGTGTTGATAGTGCAGTACTGAGCGATATTCTCCACAACTTTCTCAAGACGGTATTTGTCAACATAAGGTTTTGCCACGAACCATCCGACATAAATAATAAGCAACGCAATTACAATCTGAATGATCTTTCCTGTACTCATGAATTTTTCTCCTTGAAAAAATTTTGAACGATAACCGGCGAAAAGTATCAGATTACTTAAATTAAGTCAAAAAAAACAGCTCAGTAAAGAAGGATTTCTCTCATTATCTCCAGTCCGGCGTCTATTGCTTTGAAGCTTGGGAAAAACTTCTCTGAATGCAATGGGTTAGGATCTGTTCCTGATTCTTTTGAACCGAGCCAGAAGAGGAGTCCGCCCCATTTCTGAGTGAAATATCCGAAATCTTCCCCTACAAGTTCACCTTTTTTCTCAATACATCTGATCCCTTTTTCTAAAGAGATCTTTTTCAGCAGATCAAAAAGCTCAGGGTCGTTCTTTACAGCTACATATTCTCCAAGTATCTTCACTTCAGCACTGCATCCA
>ERZ795059.1914-NODE-1914-length-22432-cov-17.579658_pt1 | contig 22432 bp, 22 predicted proteins | sample MGYA00375143_ERZ795059 | MGnify/ENA primary metagenome ERZ795059 (study PRJEB30188, sample SAMN05720168) | activated sludge metagenome | isolation source: Anaerobic digester | place: USA | collected 2015-01-07 ... | reverse complement strand
GGTTTTTCACGATATTCCTGCCGAAATTGTCGTGAGATTCCGAAACTCCTATGACCGCTATGCTTTCAGGATAAAAAAGTTTTTGCATGATATGAAGCCCCTCGCTCCCGTATTCTTTCGCCTCCGGAACATACTCCGGTTATTTTTAGAAGTTCATTATAACCTTTTTCAGAAAAGGCGCGTTTTTTTGGTAAAAAAGGATGGGAGGAAATGCGAAAATGCTCAATCCTCGAACAATTCAGATTTCATCAATCCGACGCGGGCGGCGAGAGGCTCTGATTTCAACGGGTTGTATATGGAGAAAAGAGTGTCGCCGTTTTGAGATAGCGTTAGCCGCCATGGGCGGCCTAGGTTTTCAACGCTCATCCACATGGCGAATAATTCTGCGAAATCATCCATCCAATTCATTGACGCGTAAAGTGTGGCGAAAGGGCTTTCTGAAAGGGAGCGATAAAGAGCGGTCGCTTCGGATATTTTTGTGTTAGGGCCGCCAAGCCTGTAAAACACTATGCCGTCTCGCCCGTCGAAATCATATTTGCGCGCGGGTTTGCTGTATGACTCCCAAAATTCATCAATGCAAGCAAGTTTTTTGCGCGGCGGTTTGCTTCGCTGCACTATTATATCGTACAGTTTAGCCGGGCCTTTTTTCTCTTCGCCTTGAGTTATTCTCTTTGCGTAGTCGAACACATGCGCGATTTCATGATAAAAAATGTAGTATAACCCAGTTCTGTCCGCTCCGATGTCGATGCTGACGTCGATGGATGAATCGTCAATAATGAATGCTGTTTTTTCTTTCTTCGTAATCCATTCGGAGGCGTTCATGTCGAGTGTTTCGGGGTTGATGGCTATTATGAAATATTCTTTGTAATCAGGGCCGGCAAGACGCGAGACTAAGCCGCTACCTATCAAGTTCTCTACGAAATAAATCCCAAGAAGGCAAGACTCGGCGGTCTCTCGGACAACAGGCGGCAATGAGTCGATTGCGGCCCTGATGTCTTCGATGTGTTCGGGAGCGGGGGTGCGCGCGCGATACGGTTTGTCGGGCTGAATAAATATTTTGTCGTTAAGCGAGAGTATTTTAATTACAGATTCAGGGGCGGGGCCTACGCGGGAAGCTAGGTCTTCTCGCAGCGGAAGCGAGCGCTCTGAGATAATAAGTTCGGCGTAGTCTTTAGTTTCAGCGAAAGCTCGGCAGGCGAAGGCAAGCGTAAAAAAAACGGACAACAAAAACACGCTTATGAACCGCGCGCGTTGCGCCGCATTTTTATCAGACGAACCATGCATGAAAATCATATTAGCGCTCTTCCGGTAATATCATTCCGTGGTGGCGCGCCATCCAGTACGGGAGCAGGAAGAACTGGGCCATAGCCTCGGAGCGCCCGCCGTCGTCGGCGTCTAGCGCAAGCATGTTTTCAGACCATCTAATCGTCCGCGCTTCCTCGTAAGGGAGAATGAAAGCCATTTGCGCCGAGCGGAACCTGTCGTTCTTGGGAGAGAGTTTGACGTCCGCGCGGACGCTGTTGAAAACGGAATGTTTGACTAGGTCTAAAGGAAGCTCGCGTAGCGTCTGGACCGCTGCGTCGAGGCCGTAATCCTTCCGCGCGAACGCCCCGAAGATAACTATCTGCTCGGCATTGCGGTTGGGTAGCAGTTCTACATGCGACCTGCGAAGCCCTTCTAAATAGTAGTCGCTCCTCAGTTTTTCGTTTTTCTCATACCGCAGCAGATTGTAGAAGCTGAGGTATCCCATTTCGTAGCTGTCGTGGTTTATCTGGTTGCGGTCGCAGATAGATTTCCATTCGCGGACGTTGCGGTGGTAGTTATGCTCTTTGACGAGGTTTTTGTAGTGTTCGAGATATTTTTCGTCGCCGGTGATGTGGTGAGCGGAGATAAGGGCGTTGAGGATTTCCGCGGAATTCAGGCCTTGATCGCCGAGCGGGCCGGAGCCTCGGTTTACCCATTCAGGCTCGAAGTGGCCGTCGCTAGTTGTTTTTCCGTCCACGCCGACTAATCGGTAGCCGTTGTCGATAATGTGATCCATCATGCGTGCGAAGGCGGAGGCGATGCGCGCCTTTTCGTTTTCGTCGGCGCAAAGGTCGTAATATATCGGCAGACCGAACGCATGCCCCACCACCTCGTCCACGCTGGTATCGTTTTTCCAGCAGAGGGACTTGTCGGGGAGAAAATGCCAGTTGTGAGGGTCGCCGCCGGGGCATCGTTCAGGTGGCAGGACGCTACGCGCGGGCAGTCCGCCGAACTCGTCGGGGGAGACGGTCAGAAGAAGCAGCATCGCCTCAAGAGAGCGACGGGCGTTCGCCAGAGCTTGCGGGTCGCCCGTCGCGGAGTATCTGAAACATTCGGCTGCAAGATACATCTCCGTCCATTGCCCATCGTTGTCATCGTCGGTGAGAAAAAAAGAGTTTACGTCGCCGGGCGAGCGAAGCGGAGAATCAGTGATGAAGCCGTCGCGGTTGTGGCGGGCCTGCATTATATCGCTGAACAAGAGAGCCTTCTGTTCGAGGGTCATTTCGCGCTGCTCTATTCTTCCGAGGCCGCCGTCCGTGATGACTGAGACGGAACGCCCGTCGGCGGAGACGGAGAGAGCCGACACGTTGTCACCGGGCAGCCATCTGCGGCCCGCGAAATATCTCCAGCCACTGCCGTCAAAGCGAACCACGCCTCTTGTTGTCCCTGCCCAGAAAACGCCGTCCGGCCCGAAATCGACGCATGTGACGTCCTCGTAAGGAAGCCCTTGCTTTCCGGTTATCGTCTTAGTGGAACCATCGGGAAAAGACACGATTATCCCGGCGGAGGAAGCGGCCCAAATCGAGCCGTCCGGCTCGGCTGCTGATTTCTTGCAGCTAACAGAGCCAGCGGCCCCATCTGCTTCGCCTCGCGCCCATTGAAGATATGGAAAATCGACAACAAAATCTATGTCTTCCAGCGCGCCGGAAGCGACGCAAAGTAGCGCGTTCACGGCAATTATTGTCTGGAAAACCGCTATCAGCAAAACCGCCTTTTTCAAAACTGGCATTTTTGTTCCTCCGCAATAGCTTCATCAGTTTCAACTCTAGTTTTTCGTCGAAAAAATCAGGGTTTGTCTTCCGAAGTCCGAGGTATTTCATACAATGCCAAAAAGCCGATGTGGCCGGTCTCATAAGAATTGTTGCGCACCGGAATCTCCAAGACTTTTATGTAATTATTTTCAAGCCACTTATAAGCCGACGCTTGTTTGTCCTCCGTGTTGACATGGCCGAGAATCCAGAACACCCAGACCCTCTTGCGGTCGGAAGCCGTTTCGCTATGCCATCGCCCGATATCAGCCTCGGTAAGTTGAATCTTGTCCGCGTTCAGCTTGTAGAAATTGTTTTGAGGGGCGCTCCAAAGGTTATAATCCGGACTGAATCTGCTCGCGGGGATTGTTTCATTCCAATAGTAATAAATGAAATATCCGTAAGGAGGAGACATAACCATAAAGTCTCCGGGCTTCGCATTCGCTTCAATATATTCCGTAGCTGTTTTCAGGTTGTGAGGTCTGTCAATTCGAGTCCAGTAAACATACAAGCAGGAAAACGAAAATAAAGAAAAAAGAATGAGCAGAGCAGTCGCGACGAAAGGCGCGCGCTTGCCAATCTTGTCCGCGCCAATTCCAAGCAAAACACAGAACAGGGGAACAAGAGGAACATAGTATTGACTGGTGTAATCGACGGAACGGAACAACATGGCCAGCCAGCCCAAGACGGCGGCTCCGCCGAGAATAGCCGCGCACATAGCCGCCTCAAACCTGTTATGAGAGCCTGTCAGAGCTACGGCTATAACCGCTGAGAACGACAAAAGCGCTGCAGCGACTGCGGCGAGCGGGAGCGTTTTCTCATCAACCGCGCGCCCGACGCAGAAGTCGAATAAAACCCCGGCAAGCCCGCCTACGGGCGCTGTTAAAAGATGCGCCAGAGCTTCTCCGAACGGCGCGGCTCCGGCGAGAGCCGTCACGCCGTTCTCTGTCATAGAGAGAATTTTCGGAACTATCGCGACGGCTGGAATCAGATGGCAAACAGCGACGCCTACGGAGTTTCCGCCCCATTGTTTGCGGGTGGCGACAACGAAGCACCCGGCGCAGAATACAGCTAAAAGATTAAACAAGTGGGCGAATACCGCGAGGGTCGCGCCCGCGCAACATGTGAGCAGCCACCAACGCCCGCCTCCCTTGCTCAGTTTCAGCAATGACGTTATCCAGACGGTTGAGAACAATAGCGCGAACGCGGGATACCTTAAAGTCTGCGCGAACTCAGCAAGAAACGGGCTAAATGCATACGTCGCGACGGCTCCAACCGCCGCTCTGCGCGGCAGACACGTCCATGCCGCCCACGCGAAAACGATCATGGAAATCAGAGACCACGTCAGCGGTTCCGCGTGAAGCGCCACAGCGGAATCGCCGAAAATATTCATCCAATAGTGAGAAACAAGATTGGGAAAAGGCGTGTGCTGTTCAAGCCTGTAATGTTCAATTATTTTACGCGGAGCGTCGAACTTGGAAGCAAAATAGATGAATCCTTCGTCGCATGACAATGGTTTTTCGCCGAGCCGCCATGCTCGGATGAAAACACCGAAGAGCAGAAGGAAAAAAAACGTGGCCCGGCTATTTCTTTCGCTGTTGCCGAACGCCGGCGCTCCCATCTCAGTTTGCCCATGGAGGAATCGGTTTCAAAGCTTCTTCCTTGGTGGCCGGGACGATAGTCGTGTATTCGTAAACCTGAGGATTAACCAGAATTTTGCTAAAGTGTCCGTTGAACGCGGAAGACCCCGGCGGGACCACCCAGTAAGAGTTGATTTCAGCGGCATCTCCGAACCCGTGCCAGACTGTGTCGTACTTCAACTGTCCGCCTTCTCTCGTTCCAGAAAACTTCAGATAATAGTCTTCGCTCTTCTCGGTTTGAACGCTGAACATGGGAAGATAATATATCCTGTCCCGCTCCGTCCATTTGCCCTTGAGAAGAAACACTATCTCCGCGAGAAGCCCCAGAGGTTCGCCTCTCATGGGGAATGTCCTCGGAGGCACAGCCGGAGCATCCTCGTACTTTATCGAAATCACTCTATTGGTCCAATCGTAATAGACGGTTTTGTTTATTCTCACGGATGACGGCGGCGCGTATGATTTCGTCGAGCTTGAGTAAAGAGACCAGAACTGCGTAAGGAATTGGGCGTTGCTCTCGATGTGGGTTCGCATAACTCTTCCGGTCGAGTGGTGAAAGGTTTCAGACACTATGGTCTCGGTTTTTTGAAGATTCATATCGTGATAGTTCTGCTCTGTGCGGCTGGTTATGGTGATGACCTGATTGCCTGCCGGGTCCGTCTCGAACTTATGGATGATATAGCCGTATCTGAAAGTGCCCGACCTCGGATCTGTGACTGACACAGTAAAATACTGCTCCTGTGGATTCAGCCTTACAGGAGCGAGCATTTGCGGAGTTATCCTTAAAGCGTCCCTGAGTTCCGGTTTCACGTATCCGAGATATCGGGGGTCGGACTGGGATAAGGCGCGCGAAACGCAACAGGCCAGCGCCGCCGCCACAACAATCGCCGCAAAGATTTTTTTCGTTTCGCGTTTCATCGCCGACATTTTAACACAACCCCAGGCAAGATGTAAAAGAGGAAGCGCGGGAAATCATTCCGGTCCCGTGATTCCTTCCGCCCGTTTTGGCTTCATTATGGAGACGCGTCGTTTTTTGGATTATAATTCCGCCGTAAAACGTATGAAAGGACGAGCGCGATGCAGGACGACCCGATAAGACCAAAAGAGAAGTTCCTGATGTTCGGAGCTCCCGCGATAGAGGACGACGAGATTGAGGAAGTTGTGGCCAGCATGAAAAGCGGCTGGCTCGGCACAGGCCCCAAGACCGCCCGTTTCGAGGAGGACTTCAAGAACTACAAGGGCGCGCGGCACGCCGTAGCCGTCAACTCATGCACAGCTGCTCTTCACCTCAGCATGCTCGCCTCCGGGCTTCAGCCTGGAGACGAGGTCATTACCACCGCAATGACGTTCTGCGCCACCGTCAACGCAATTATTCACTCGAAGGCTGTTCCTGTCATTGCGGATATCGATCCGGCGACGATGAATATCGACTGCGCCCACGTGGAGAAACTGATAACTAAAAAAACCAGAGCCATCCTTCCCGTGCATTTTGCCGGAAGGCCATGCGACATGGACGCTCTGACGGCGCTGTGCGATAAACATCGGTTGAAACTCATCGAAGACTGCGCGCACGCCATCGAGACCAGATACAAAGGGCGGGAGGCCGGAACGTTCGGCGATTTCGGTTGCTTCAGTTTTTACGTGACCAAGAACATCGTCACGGGAGAGGGCGGCATGATTCTCGCAAGCCGCGAGGAAGACGCAGCGTGCCTCAAGACTCTAGCCCTTCACGGCATGTCCAAGGACGCGTGGAAACGCTTCGGCGACGAAGGATTCAAACACTATCAGGTCGTGGAAGCGGGCTTCAAATACAACATGATGGACATTCAGGCGGCTATCGGCATACATCAGTTGAAACGCGTCGGGAAATACTGGGAACGCAGGCGCGAAATATGGAACCGTTACAACGACGCTTTCAGTTCGCTGCCCGTGGAGATTCCTGCGGAACCTGAACCTGACACCAATCACGCGTATCATCTCTATACAATTCTTATTAATGAAAACGCGGCGGACGTGAGCCGAGACTCCTTCCTCAACGCGATGACCGCCGAGAACATCGGCGTCGGCGTGCATTACATGAGCATTCCGGAGCATCCGTTCTATCAGAAAACATACGGATGGAAACCGGAGGACTACCCTGCGGCCATGAGCGCCGGAAGAAGAACGGTCAGCCTGCCTCTCTCGGCAAAGCTTGAGGACTCCGATGTCGAGGACGTTATCGCCGCAGTGAGAAAAAGCCTGAAAATGTGACGCCGCGCAGGCGGACGGAGAAATAGGCATGTCTGCTACTGAACATGAGATAAAAACGCTTGACGTCGGTTGCGGGACAAGCAAGGAACCCGGTTCCGTCGGGATGGACCGCGTGGCGTCGGTGCGCCCGGACGTGCTGCACGATATAGACAGTTTTCCGTGGCCTTTCGAGGACTGCTCTTTCGACAGAGTTCTGCTCAAGCACGTCATCGAGCATGTCTCGGATGTGGTCAAAACCATGGAAGAGATACACCGGGTCGGAAAAAACGGGGCGAAGGTTCTAATCATCACTCCTCACTACTCGTCGAGCAATTCATGGACCGACCCGACACACAAGCAGCATCTTGGGTTCTACACTTTTGAATTTTTCTGCGGCGGAGAAGGACGGATCGGCTTCTACACGGACGCCCGGTTCGAGATAGTTTCAAAGAAGCTCGATTTCTTCGGAAGATACCGGAGGCTGGGAATCGAATGGCTGGCGAACAGGATGCCGCGCTCATGGGAGAAATACCTCTGCCACATCTTCCCGGCGAGGAACATGACAATTCAAATGCGGGTAATCAAATGAAAGACTCAAAGAAAATAAAGCTCGATTGTTGCGTGGACATGCCGGAAAAAGCGAAGAACGTAAAAGCGTTCCTCGTGATGGAGATAATGGAGAAAGCGCAGGAGATGGAGCGGGCGGGCGCGGATGTCATCCATCTGGAGGTGGGCGAGCCGGATTTCGACACGCCTGCGGCGGTAATCGAGGCGGCAAAAAACGCGCTCGGCGGCGGAAAAACCCATTATACCCACAGCATGGGATTAATGGAACTGCGCGAAGCCATCGCCGCGCACTACGACAAAAACTACGGCGTCGATATCAACCCGGACTGTATAATCGTGACTTCCGGAACATCCGCTGCGATGAGCTTGGTCTTCTCGGTTTTAATTAAGCCCGGTTCAGAAGTTATGATAACCGACCCGCATTACGCTTGTTATCCGAACTTCATCAGGTTCGCCGACGGAGTCCCCGCGATGGTTCCCGCCGACGAGCGGGACGGTTTCCAGTTCAGGACGGAAGCGCTGAAAGAGCGGATAAACAGCAAAACATGCGGAGTATTAATCAACTCGCCGTCGAACCCGGCGGGAACAATCATCAACGAGCGCGGGCTTAAAGACATAGCGGAACTCGGCATACCAGCGATATCCGACGAAATCTATCACGGGCTTGAGTACGGGGGCGATAAAGCGCGCTCGATTCTGGAATATACGGACAACGCGTTTGTGATAAACGGGTTTTCAAAGCTGTACGCGATGACAGGCTGGCGGGTCGGATATGTAATCGGGCCGAAGGAATGCGTGCGCGTTATGCAGAAGCTTCAGCAGAACTTTTTCATATCGGCAAACTCGTTCGTGCAATGGGGCGCGATAGCCGCGCTCGAACAGACTGCCGAAGATGTCCAGCTCATGGTCGAAACTTACGACAAGCGCCGCCGCTTCATGCTTTCCGAACTGAAATCCATGGGATTCGACATACCTGTGGATCCGACAGGCGCTTTTTATATTATGGTCAACATGAAACATATCGAAACTGACTCTTATAAACTCGCGTTTGAGATTCTGGAGAAAGCGCGCGTGGCGGTCACCCCGGGGATTGATTTCGGCTCCGGCGGCGAAGGCTTCATAAGGTTCTGCTACGCCAACTCGATAGAAAACATCGCCGAGGGGATGAGGCGGCTGCGAGGTTTCCTCGGTGAAAAGGCCGGCTCCTGATGCCAATAGGTTTCGACCCCGGCGAGATTTCCCCCGAATTCCTAAAAAAGTATTACGCTGACTCGAAGGGGATGCCGTGGCAGGCTCCGAAAGAAGAGTTCCTCAGGGACCCCGCAAACAGGCTGAGAGTTGAAATTCTAGTAGAGGGAATTTGCGCGGAGGCTCCCGCGACCGCGCTCGACGCAGGATGCGGATCGGGTGTCATCGCATCAATCATCTCGGAAAAACTGCCTTGTTGTTCGGTTTCCGGCGTGGATGTCGCGCCTCTTGCGCGCCCGGTTCCCGGTGTGGATTTCAAGACGGCGGACATTGCCGCCCTGCCCTTCGGCGACAATTCTTTCGACGCGGTGGTATGCTCGGAAGTCCTTGAGCATCTTTTCGACCCGGCGGAGGCGGCCAGAGAAATCGCAAGAGTCCTCGCGCCCGGCGGGTCGGCCTTCATAACTGTCCCGAATCTTTTTTCGCTCGATTCAATAGATGGAGCGACGGGGGCGGTATCCGCGTTGTACAAAACGGCAGAGCGGGCGCGCGGCGGAGATAACGTTTCCACGCACACAACACACATAACGCGCATGTCTCCTAAAAGATGGAAAGGATTGTTGGAGGGAAACGGGTTGTCGGTTGCAAGCGACGCCCCGGTTTATCTTTTTCCATACATCCCCTATTTCCTCAAGGTCGCAAAGCGCGCTGAGTTCTCGCTTTTCGCTGCGGATTCTGTTGTGACGGCGTGGAGAGAATTTGAAAGACGCGCGGGCAAGCTTCCTCTGCTCAAAATCGCAGGGCAATTTCATTTCTTCCGGTGCGTTAAAAAGAAGTAGCTGTCCTCCGAAGCGTGGAATCAGGAAAAATCATTCGTCGGTCTAGCGACGAATCTGATTCTGAATTTGGGCGGGCGGGCAATCACGCACGTGACCGAGCAGTTCGGCATGAAGCCGATGTGAGGCGCGGCGATAAGATAGTTAAGCGGGTTGCGATCGACAAGCTCCAAGAGAAGAGCGGCAAGGAAAAAGTTATGCGCCACAGCCACGACGCGCTTGCAGGGCAGAGCGCCGAGAGTGTCCAGACAGTATCCGGCGCGCCCTGTCAAATCCGCCCGCGACTCGAAGCCCGGCAAGCCGAACTTTGACCAGATATTGAACGCTACGCCCACCCCGACTTCCATCATCCTGTCGCGAATCGCTTTTCCTCCGGGGATGTTGTACATGGTCTGGGACATCTTGTTTTCAGTTTTAAGGCCGCCGAGAGTGCCTTTCTCAATGTGAACTTCGCGGAGTTCTGGCATGAACTGAATCGGCATATTGTGCATTTCCGCCAGCGGCTGAGCAGTCAGGGTGGAGCGCGTAAGCCCGCTGGAATAAATCATATCCGGCTTGATGCGTCTGGCTTCGAACCATTCGGCGGCGGCGCGCGCCTGCATCTCGCCCAGTTCGGAAAGCGGGTTGTCTAGGAAGCCCTCGTCGTTGACGCTCATCTCGTCGAAAGAGACGCCCGCCACGTTGTCGAGCGATTCTCCGTGCCTCACAAAGTACAGTTCCGTCGCCATTGTCGAACCTCGCAGGATGTAAGGCGGAAGAAGCGGAACGGTCGCTCCGCAAGCCGCCGAAAATTCAAAGCTCGTAGTTGATGTTTATGATTTCAAGCCGCAAGAGCCGTCCGAAGTTCTCCAGCGCGCCGCCCAAATCGTCGAATATCCTGAACCTGTTGTCTATCCCAAGCATGGAGAAAACGCTTCGGACATTTTTCTGAGGATTGCACAACAAAAGAGAGCCGCCCCTTTTTTCTATCATGGAGGCGAGTTTGATAACAAGCCCGATACCGGCGCTGTCGAGAAATTTCACCCTGTTGAAATCGAATATAAAATTTAGGCACATCTTGTCGAGTATCTCTTGGATGATTATCTCAAAGCTTGGGTCTTCGTGTCTGGCGAGATTGCCGCCGAACCTGACAAGAATGACCGGCGGCTCGTCGACTCGGGGAAGGTTTCTGTCCATGCTGTGGGCTGCCGCTCCGCGCGTTTATTTTATTTCGTATTTCTGAAGCGGCTTGTTTTTGTCGCGCACCCATTTTGCGATGTCCGACAACTTGAAGCGCACTAACTTATTGTCCACCCTGACATGAGGTATACGGCGATACTGCACCCATTCGACGAGAGTGCGTTCGTCAACCTGTATCATCTTGCTCATCTCGGGAATGGAGTAGAGCCGCTCTTTGGGCGGTTCGTTCTTTTTGCGGGCCATCCCTTGTTCACCTCGCCGCGAGTGTTTTGGCTATTCTATCACCTAACGCGCCTCAGTTCAATGTCAAACGCTACGGATTCGTTTTTTCACCCGTCGCGCCGTCGTCTTTTCTGGCGCAAATCAAGATTCCATCATGAGCGGTGATCAGGTCGTAGTCATCCCTGACAAGTTTCTGTATGAAAGCGAAGAGGGGTTTCTGCGCCGCTGCGACCTCGTATTGCGGTTTGTCTTTTAACGCCGCCTCCATCCCTTCAGATAGAAGCGGGGCTTCGACGACAATCAGCTTGGGAGGATTTTCGGCTACTTCGTAAATGAATTCTCTTATTCGTTCGTCCGCGTATCCTTTAATGAAGAGCGGCTTGATGGTGGCGTGTCTAGTGGGAGCGGCGCGGCCCGAAAGCGCGTACAAAAGCGCCGAATCGCTCCAGACCAGAACCCGCTCGTCCGGGGTCGCATTCCGCGCCACAAGTTCCGCGACGAATTTCTTGTGGAACCATTCCATCGGGCCGCCGCCGGGACGCGCTAATCCTGAATTGCCGTGAGAATGGGCCGGGACAACAGCATGGAATGCCACCGCCATGAAACTTATCATGAATAACGCCAGCGCCGCGCGGCGTCGGAGCGCAGGAGCGGAAATGCGGCTCTCGTCGCAAAGACTTCCGGCTCCAAGCATGACGGTCGCCGGAAGCAGAAGAGACATGAACGACGACGGGGTGAGAAATCCAGACACCGAAATTGCCGCAATCTCAAAAAACAACCATGCCGCGAGAGACTGTCTGAGAGGAGCCGAACCGGGTTCATCCGCCGCGCGCTTTGCGCCGGAAAAAAACAACAGAATAAGAGGCGAAGCCAGCGCCGCGATTTTTACCGCGCACGAAAAGCAGAAATCGAGTCGCGGCAGCACCCCGTCGGCGGCAATTACATGCAGGTTCGAGCCTAGCGCCTGCGCGAACGGAGCGGCTACCCCGGACGCGAACAACGCGATGGCGAGCATCGCAGGCGGAACGATAAAACCGGCGATGAAAGCGCCCGCCCTGCCCCGAACGGCGATAAGCCCCACAACAACCAGAGCGGCTTCGCGCCCGATGAAACAGGCAGCCGCCCCCGCCGCTAGGCCCGAAACGAACGCCGCGCCCGCTCCGTCTCGCCCGGAGCGCCTCACAACCGACAGAAAGAACAGAGCCGAAAACAATGCCGCCCAAGAATGCGGCGAGTTGGGAGCGCCGAAGCTTGTCAGCGCCGCCGACGCCATAAAGAACCACAAAGCCGCCGTCCCTGCTCCTGAAGACGCCGCCCCTATGCCTTTCAATATGAAGAACACTGCCGCGCCCGCTCCCGCCAGCCACAATAATTCCAACACGGTGGAAGTGATGAATGTCGGCCCGATAAACTGAGCGAGGGCGTTTACGATAATCGTGCCCGGAAGGCGGTCGTACCACACATCGGCGTAGGGAAGCCCCCCTTGCAGAAGACGCCCGGCGGCGTACAGGCTCAAGGATGATTCCGCATGCGCTATGTCTCCGGGAGACTCAAGTCGGAGTCCGGCGGCCACAAGCGCGCCGCAAAGGACGACTATCAGCGTCCTAGCGCCCGCGCTTAATGTCGGTTTCATTCCATCCATTTCCGGCTCCCGTTTATATATGACATTATATAACATTAAGTAAAACCCGAATATTGTTGCCCTGCCGATTGGGTTTTGATATATTAAGTTCCAATGCGGTCTCATTAAAAAGATATCGGGAGCGTGAATATATGATGAAGAGGAATCGCAAGGCGAACGGAATAAGAAGCGCTTCAGCGAAACTTGTGGTCGCGGCGCTAGCGATTGCGATGCTCGCCGGGTGTTCGGGCAAGCCCAAGAGCGACGACTCATCAGGCAAGCCTTTCCCAAAGCTTCAGCTTCTCTACAACATCTCGGAAAGCCACAAGCTAATTGCCGAAACCCTTCAACAGATGTGGAAAAAAGAGTTGGGCATACAGGTCGACCTAGCCAACGTCGAATGGAAAACATATCTTAAGTCTCTCCAATCTTTAGATTATCAGATAGCCCGCGCTGGCTGGATAGGCGACTACCCCGATCCGAACACATTCCTCGACATGTTCGTCACCGACGGAGGAAACAATCAGACGGGATGGAGCAACGCTGAATACGACAGGCTGATAAAAACGGCTGCGATGGAGGGAGACGCCGACGAACGCATGAAGATGTTCCACGACGCTGAAGAAATTCTGATGAAAGAAATGCCGATAATGCCGATATATTTCTACGTGAACAAAAACCTCGTGAAGGACTTCGTCAAGGGAATGCATTTCAATATGCGCGACCTTCACATTCTCAAATATGTCTATCTTGAGAAAAATGGTAAAGTTCTGCCACCGCAGGAGCAGGTGTTCCACTTCAACCTTTCGGCCGAGCCGGAGACGCTCGACCCCGGACTAATGACGGGAAGCGTGGAGTTCACTATTTCGACGCAGATATTCGAGGGGCTCGTGCAGTACGACCCGGACACTCTCGAACCAATCCCGGGGATGGCGGAAAGCTGGGAGGTCAACGACGAGCACACCGAATTCGTTTTCCATCTGCGCCGCAACGCCAAATGGACGAACGGCGACCCGGTTACGGCGGGCGACTTCGTTTATTCATGGAAAAGAGTTCTCGAACCGGAAACGACCGCCGAATACGCGTATCAACTCTTTTACATCAAAAACGCGAAAAAATACTATGACAAGGAAATTTCCGATTTCTCGCAGGTGGGATTGAAGGCGGTGGATGATTTCACGCTGAAGGTGACGCTTGATTCCCCGACACACTTCTGGCTCGACCTGCTCGCTTTCCACACCCTGATGCCGGTCAACAAAAAGTGCGTCGAGAAATTCAATGACAAATGGACGAGGCCGGAGAATATCGTGACCAACGGGCCGTTCAAGCTGACTGAATGGAAGCCCAAAAGCAAACTCGTAATGACGAAAAACCCCGGCTATTACGACGCCGCAAATGTCCGCCTGTCGAAACTGGTCGCGTACTCCGTTGAGGACAACATCACGGCGGTGAGCATGTTCGAGGCCGGACAGTCTTACTGGGTGAACACAATCCCGCTGCCTTACGCGGAGAAATACATGAACGACCCGCAGGCGAAGAAGACGGATTTTCTTGCGGTCTATTATTACAGGTTCAACACGACGAAAGAGCCGCTGAACGATCCCCGCGTGCGCCGCGCGCTCAACCTTGCGATTAACAAAGATGAGTTGGTGAAGTTCGTGACGAAGTCTGGAGAGAAAACGGCGACGACGTTTGTGCCTCACATGCACATGAAGGACTACGAGCCGCCTCAAGGCGAGGACTATAATCCCGAAGAGGCGCGCCGACTCCTGCGGGAAGCGGGCTACGCTGTGAAGACCGGAAAATAAAGGAACGGATTCCGAGGACGAATGCTTAGATATGTCGCCCGGCGGCTGCTGACCGCCATCCCGGTCCTCTGGATCATCGTCACCATTACTTTTTTCATGATGCGTCTGGCTCCGGGCGGGCCTTTTTCAAGAGAGCGCGTCATGCCGGCGGAAGTGCAGAAAATGATCGAGGAGCGATATCACCTCGACGAGCCTCTTGTTAAACAATACTTCAGATACATGGGCAATTTGCTCAGGGGAGACCTCGGCCCTTCGTTCAGATACAAAGACAGGTCGGTAAACGAGATAATCGCCGCAGGGCTGCCGACCACGCTGCAACTGGGGTCGCTCGCACTGCTGTTCGCGCTCTTGGTGGGCATACCCGCCGGGTGTTTGGCGGCCTTCCGCCAGAATTCCGCCGTTGATTATGCGGCGATGTCTTTTTCCATGGTCGGCGTCTCCGTGCCGAACTTCGTCGTCCTCTCCACGCTTATTTATTTCTTCGCCGTGAAGTTGAAGATTCTGACTGTCAGCGGCTGGGGCCGCTGGGACCAGATGATATGCCCCGTTGTGGCTCTCGGCCTGATGTACAGCGCGTATATCGCCAGACTGTCCCGCGCGGGGATGCTCGAAGTTATCCGTCAGGACTTCATACGGACCGCACGAGCGAAGGGACTGCCCGAGAGGCTGGTCATCATCCGGCACAGCATCAAGGCCGGACTGCTGCCCGTGGTTTCCTTCCTCGGCCCGGCGGGAGCCGCCATTCTCACCGGCTCGCTTATCATAGAGACCATCTCAGGCGTTCCCGGCATTGGCCGCGAGTTCGTCAACTCCGCGCTGAACCGGGACTACACTCTTACCATCGGCACGGTGATTCTATACAGCGGATTTCTGATTATATTCAATCTCGCGGTGGATATCGTTTACGCGTTTCTGGATCCGAGAATTGTTTACGAATGACAACCGAGACCGAAAAGACATGACGAACGATAATGAAAAAACCAGAGCGGCGGCGGATGTCCAGCCGGTGAAAGGCACGAGCCTCTGGAAGGATGCGTGGCGTCGGCTGTTGAAAAACAGAATGGCGGTGGCGGGCGGCGCGCTGCTAATCCTCATCGCCTGCGCGGCGATTCTTGCTCCGACGCTCACCCCCTACGCTTTCGACGAGATACACCTTTCCGACGGAAATCATCCGCCATCGCGGGAATATCCTCTGGGAGCCGACCATCTTGGACGCGACCTATTGACCAGAATCCTGTACGGTGGACGCGTTTCTCTGGCGGTGGGCATCGTCGCCACTTTCGTCAGCATCATAATCGGCGTCAGCTACGGGGCAGCCGCCGGATACCTCGGCGGCCGCGCGGACAACATAATGATGCGCTTTGTCGACATCCTTTACGGCCTGCCTTTCATGTTTCTTGTCATCCTGATGATGGTGATATTCCACAACGCCCCGGCGGAAAAGAAACTGTACCTGCTGTTCATCGGGCTTGGCGCGGTGCAGTGGCTGACGATGAGCCGCATAACAAGAGGCCAGACTCTTTCTATAAAAACGAAAGAGTACATACTGGCCGCGCGCACTTCAGGCGCCGGCGTGTTCCGGATCATATCACGGCATGTCATCCCGAACCTGCTCGGCCCGGTGATTGTTTACGCCACTCTAACAGTCCCGGCCGTCATGCTCGAAGAAGCTTTCCTGAGTTTCCTCGGCCTCGGCGTTCAAGCCCCGATGGCGAGTTGGGGGTCTCTCGCTTCCGACGGTCGGCAATCGCTGGACACCTATCCATGGCAGATGATTTTTCCGGGACTCGCTCTCGCGATAACCCTGTTCTCCCTCAACTTTCTGGGAGACGGCCTGAGAGACGCGCTCGACCCGCAGATGAAAGACCAGAAATAACGACTCGGAAGAACAATTAATATGGCCGAACCGGTACTGTCAGTTCAAAACCTCGTCACCAGATTCCACACGGCGGACGGAGTGGTGCGCGCGGTGGACGGAGTTTCGTTCGACCTAATGCCCGGCGGATCGCTGGGCATTGTCGGCGAAAGCGGCTGCGGAAAAAGCGTCACCCACCTCTCCTTTCTCGGACTCATCCCCCAGCCTCCCGGAAAAATCGAGGGCGGCAAGGCGCTGTTCAAGGGCAAAGACCTGCTAGCGATGAAACCGGGAGAGTTGCGCAAAGTCCGAGGCAACGACATCGCGGTGATTTTTCAAGACCCTATGACTTCGCTAAACCCTGTGCTGAAAATAAGCCTCCAGATGACAGAAGGCATGATGATTCACAAAGGAGCGTCGAGAGCGGAAGCGGAGGCGCGCGCGCTTGAACTGCTGCGCGCCGTCGGCATCCCTTCTCCTGAAAAAAGATTCCACGACTACCCGCACCAGTTCAGCGGGGGGATGCGGCAGCGAGTGATGATAGCTATGGCCCTGATGTGCGAGCCTGCCGCGCTCATCGCCGACGAGCCGACTACGGCGCTCGATGTGACCATTCAGGCGCAAATCCTCGAACTCATCCAGAAAATGAGAAAAGAGACTGGCGTGGCAGTCATCCTTATCACCCATGACTTGGGCGTGGTGGCTAGCGTGTGCGAAGACATTCTGGTGATGTACGCAGGGCGGGTGGTGGAAAGCGCCGCGACCGGCCCGCTCTTCGCGCGCCCTCTTCATCCTTACACCTTCAGCCTGCTCCGCTCCATTCCTCGTCTGGACGCGGAACGAAAAGAGCGCCTCTTCTCCATTCCCGGACTGCCTCCCGACCTCATTCACAACCCGCCGGGATGCAGCTTTAATCCGAGATGCCCGTTCGCGGTGAAACGCTGCTTCAGCAAAGAACCGCCCCTGACGGAGATCGGACCCGGAAGAAAAGTCGCCTGCTGGGTGGATATCGAATCGAAAAAGGAGCGCGCCACATGAGTGTGTCTCCTCTTCTATCGCTCCGTGACGTCAAAGTCCACTTCCCAATCCGGACGGGCTTAATCCGACGCAGAATAACAGGCTGCATCCGCGCTGTGAATGGCGTTTCTTTCGATATCGAAAAAGGGGAAACCCTTGGACTGGTTGGAGAAAGCGGCTGCGGAAAAACCACCGCAGCCAAGGCCATCCTCGGCCTCGAAAAAACGGCCGCCGGAGAAATCACTTTCGACGGACAGAACATCGCCGGCTTGCGCGGCGAAAATCTCCGCATGATTTACAAAGACCTTCAGGTGATTTATCAGGACCCGTACGCGTCTCTGAACCCGCGCATGACAGTGCTCCAGATAGTCACCGAGCCTCTCGCTTGTTTCAATGTAATGAACGCGCGGGAAAGGCAGGCCCGCGCCGAGGAACTTCTAGAAACCGTCGGGCTTGACCCGCGCTACATAAGGAGATATCCACACGAGTTCAGCGGCGGCCAGCGGCAGCGCATCGGCATCGCCCGCGCGCTCGCTCTCAATCCCTCGCTGATTATCTGCGACGAGCCGGTGAGCGCTCTGGACGTCTCCATCCGCGCGCAGATAATAAACCTGCTCGAAGACCTGCAAAACAAATACCACTTCAGCTATCTTTTTATAGCTCACGACCTCAGCGTAGTGCGGCATATAAGCAACAGAGTCGCCGTCATGTATCTTGGCAAAATCGTCGAGATAGCCGATTCGAAGGACATCTACGCGTCGCCCGCTCACCCGTACACGAAAGCTCTTCTCTCCGCCATACCGATACCCGACCCGGAAGTGGAGGCAAAGCGGCGGCGCATCATCCTTACAGGAGACGTCCCCGGCCCGGATTCAGAAATTCCCGGATGCGCGTTCGCGTCACGCTGCCCGGTCAAGATCGACCGTTGCGAAAAAGAATCTCCCGCGCTCCGCGAAATCGCCCCCGGCCACTCGGCCTCATGCTTCCTCGCATAAATGCTAATATCGAATTAGGGTTGAATCTTTTGATATCTTGGCGTTTCGAATCGGATATCGCCGCTTGAACTTTGCGCGGTCAGATGTTGAGGATTTTCTCCGCCAGCGCGCGAAGGCTTTCGGAACCGGACAACAGCGAGTCCGCCTCCTCGTCTATCTCAAGAATCTCGTCGGAAGTCAGTATCTCTTTGCACTTGTCCATTATCTCTTCCATTTCCTCCTCGTACGGCAACGCGCTGTCGAGTATCCGGAAACAAAGATAGATGATCCTGATGTCTGCTCTTGAAATTGCCATTTAACCCGCTCCCTCCGCGTCATCCATCGCAGAAAGATTTTATCATGTCATCTAAAATATTTGAAGTCACAACCGTTTAATGACTGCGACGCGATTTAATTCCATTGCGCCCGCGCGGTCAGATTTTTCCGGGACTCCACTCGAAGTTCATTCCGTCCATCGCGCCCAGACCGCCGAGGAGTCCGGTCAGGCCGCTCATAATTGTAGAGAACGCGAACAACGCCACTCCCAGACAGAACGCGACTATCGCCGCTATGAACAACGACCGGTTCGTGTTCGACACATCCAGCGCCGCCTCTATGTTTCCGGCTATCGCCAGAGCCCTAATCTTCGACGCGTTCACCATTATCACTATTCCCAGAACAAGCACGACTGGGAACATAAAGTTCAGAGCGCAGCAACACATGAGAGAAAAGATTGTCATAAGCGTTCCATGCGCCATGTAATCGGGAATTCCCACGCTTCTGAAATCAAGCCGGTGGTATGCGCGCGAGGGAGCGGCATTTGCATAGTAACCGCCGGGAGCCGCGCCGGAGCCGGTCGCAGTCTGATTCTCTGGCGGAACCGCATCGGCGGCTTCCTGCGCCATTGCGGAAAGCCTAGCGCCGCACGCGTAGCAGAACCGCGACTCATCCGCGTTCATCTTCCCGCATTCCGAGCAGTACATGAAATTCCCTCCGTTCGCGGCGACGATTCGCCCTGATGCTTATTATATCCCTTTGCGCCGCGAGGGCAACGCTTTGCCGCGCCAGCAACCGCCGCGCTTTATTTCATCTTGCGCGGTTTCTTTTTCTTTGCCGCAGGCGCGGCTTGCTTTTTCGCGCCGCCCGGGATTCTTTTCGCCCTCGCGTGACTCTTTGCCATTCCCGCCGCGATCCCGGCTATCTCATGTCTGAGACTCTCCGGCGCGAGCGCCTCCGCACCTTCTCCCCAACTCATTATCCAGCGGCGGATTTCCAGTGTCCCGGCAACTTTTGTCTTGAATATTATTGAGCCGTCTTCCAACTTGTCGATTTCCTGTTCGGGCTGCCATTTATGCTCTTCAATCAGTGGAGCCAGCTTTGGAGAAAACAAAACCTCCACGTCAGTCTCCGCTCCCTGAAAAACCGCCCAGCTTCTTCTCACATGGTCCTCGATTGAAAACCCTTCCGGATATTCGAACTTTTCCCCGGTCGCCTCTATGTCCTTCATCCTGTTCACGCGGAATGTGCGGACTTCGCCCCTGCTATGGCATCCGCCTAACACATACCATGAATTGCCTCTGAAGATCAGGCCGTACGGGTCAATCTTCCGTCGCGTTGTCTTGCCGCTGCTGTAGGAGTAGTACGAACACTCGATGGTCGAACGCGATGCCACCGCTTCGTTCATCGCTTTGAGCGCGTGGTTAAGCTCCGAGCTTCCCTTGCCTCGAACGCTCACCTTGCCTTCGAGAGCCATAACCATCCGCCGGGATTCCTCCGGAAGGAGTTCGAGCAGCTTTGCCGCCGCTCCTCGCGCCAGCCTCGAATACACGTCATCCTTCTGCCCTTCGAGCATGGTTCCGCACATGACAAGCGCGAGCGCCTCGTCTATCGTGAACCTCACCGGAGGCAGCGCGCTCATGCTCAGATACGAATAACCTTTTCCGTTGTACACAAGAGGGATATTGGCCGCGTTCAGTTCGTTCAGGTCGTCGTACAACCTTTTCTCGGATATCTCGAAATATTTGGCGAGTTTCTTCGGACCCCAGTCAGGGTGATATTTGATGACGGTGAGAAGCTCAAGAAGCCTTGCGAGTCTGAGGTGTTTCGCCATGCGGCCTCCCGCGCCGCCGCGCGCGCGGCGCAAATCAGTATACCTCGAACCTGAAGAATTTCGAATCGCCCTCTTCGCTCTCCGCTCCGTCGGCGTGCGGCGCAATGACGACCTTTACATGCGGCCCGGCGGCTATAGACCTTCCTCTATCGTCACGCTCGTATGTCGCTCGGGCGTCCGCCTTGCTCGCGGCCATGTCCGCAGCCTCGGCGATAGACACCCTCGTTATCGTGTGAATAGATATTCTTTTGTCGACAATTTCCGGCGCGCATTCGAAGTCCACGTTCGGAGCTTTTTCGCTCCACGCTTCGAGCATGTCGCCAACCCTCGCTCCGTCTACCGACATCGGGGCCAGCATCGCGTTCAAACCGGACGGCCTCAACTGAAAAAAAGCGACCGCCATCCAAAAACCCGCAAACAGGGCCATGCGGCGGGACGCCTTGCGGCTCCCTCTGAATCTGACGTCGAAAAGAAGTCTAATCGCGAAAACGACGGGAAGGAGGATGAACAACGCCAGAGCGGCGTTGCTGTACGGCATCCACGCGGCGGCTGTCCCAAGCCCCGCACCGGCGATTAACGCTATCAGAGAATCCATCGCGGTTCCCCCCTCGTCGCCGCCGCGAAGAGCCTGCGGCTCGCCTTTCCCTAAAATCCCCGCAACTCTTCCAAGTTCGTTCTGGCCATCGCGCCCACTTCCCCGAACGGAGCTATCTCCAGAATTTTCCGGAACGCCTCTTCCGCTTTCCGGCTCTCCCCCAACTGCCTGTACAACATGCCCAGATTCATGTGGGCGGGCACAAAATATTCGCTCATCTCTATTATCTTCTTGTATCCGAGTTCCGCTTCCTGCAACAACCCCGTCTCGTGCTTCTTTGCGGTTTCCTCGTACATATCGAGGATCACGTTTCCGACTTCCATTTCGAAAAACCTGTCTATGCCGACATTTATGAGGAGAGTCGCGATCGGAGCGAAGATGAACCCGGCGGTGGTGAGGGCGACCGCAGTGGCGATCGGCACATCCACCAGAGTGCGACCATTGCTCTTGATCCTCACCCGCGTCAGGTTCGTCTGCCTCACAAGCTCTCTGAGCAAGTTCTGTATCTGCCTGCCGCTGACCTCGTAAACATCCGCCGCGTACGCGTTAAAATCGCCCGTCTGATTCCTGAAATTGCTTAGCGTCTTGTCGTAGTCGCTTCTGGATTCGGGGCGCGACAGTATGTTGTACGCGCGGTTCACTTCCCGGAACGCCTTTTCGTCGCCGTTCCCGGTGTCGGGGTGTAGCTGTTTGGCAAGCCTGTAATACGCTTTTTTTATCTCGTCGGCTCCGGCCGTTTCCGGAACGCCGAGAATTTCATAGAAGTTATCCATCTTAAATTATCCCGCAAGAGAGCGCGAGCCTTCCCTGTCTGATTTAACTTGAGGATTCTTTCATCAGTTCGTCGGAGTCCGCCGGCGGGACAGCCTTTTTCCTGCGTTTTTCAAACAGCAGGATTACGATCCAGTAAGGCGCGAGCACGACCAGCGTCGCCAAGCCTGTCGCCCACTCCCTGCCCGCCACCGGCATCACCGGGGGAAGCGCGAACAGCACGAGAGCCACCGGAATAATCGCCGCCGCTGCCGGTTCGTAAAACGCGCTCCACGGGAACTTCAGTCCGAACACTCTGACCGCCATCACAAAACATACCGCGCACCCGATCCACACCGGCCCTATGAATCCGGCCATAGGCCACAGTATGTTCCTCGTGTACGACAGCGCCGTTATCGACACCGTCATCGCAACCACCACCGCCACTAGTATGACCGCAGGTATCTGCGGTCTCTTCAGTCCTGTAAACATGTTGATGAGCACAAACAGAAGAGCAAGCCCGGAGCCGCCTATCACGCCGAGAACGCCTAGCGGGTGCATGACTTCGGCGGGGAACTCCTTGCCGTTCATTATCTCGATCAGCGGGCCGATGATCACTCCGAACAGCGCGATAAAGCATCCGATTATGGCCATCGACTGAGACATCGCGGAAGTATAATAGTGCTGCATCAGGTCGCGTCTGCCCCTGTCTTCCGCTTCCGACATCGCCGGGATTACCGCCACGGCAATGCCGGTGATCAACATCGGGGCAAGCCCGTAAATGAGCGCGT
>ERZ795059.1910-NODE-1910-length-22457-cov-15.697750_pt1 | contig 22457 bp, 15 predicted proteins | sample MGYA00375143_ERZ795059 | MGnify/ENA primary metagenome ERZ795059 (study PRJEB30188, sample SAMN05720168) | activated sludge metagenome | isolation source: Anaerobic digester | place: USA | collected 2015-01-07 ... | reverse complement strand
GCGCCGCCGATGAGGGCGGTGATGAGCTGGGGAAAGGTGAGCATGGCGATGACCGGCTCGGGCAGGGTCCGGGCGAGGAGCAGAGGCATGATCAGGCGCGCCGCCGCGAAGAGCCAAAGGAACTTGGCAATCGAGCCGAGCAGCACCCCGAGCCATGCCCGCCATGAGCGCAGGGGCAGGCCGCAGCCCTTTTTGCAAAAGAGGCCCAGAAAAAGGACGTAGAGGGCATTACCGGCCAGGATGAAGGGGACGAAGGGGGCGAGCAGGGGGGGAAGCTGGCCGCGCATGAGCGCAATCAGGGGGGTGAGGCAGCCGAGGGCGATGCCGCCGGTCGTCCCCGTGATCAGGGTGGTGAGGGCGAGCATGAGATTGACCAGCGGTCCGGTGAAAGGCTGGGGCAGTCCAATCATCTGAACGATCAGGGCGATGGCGATGAGCAGCACCATGCGGGTGAGCCTGGCGGTTTTTCCGTGCATGTGGGGCGTCTATTCCGTGCGGTTAAAGACCAGGGGCAGATTGACGGTGACCGAACCTTCTGTGATTTTTTCAAAACGGAGGCGGCGCAGCAGGCCGAGCAGTTCACGGACGAACTCCTCGCTGCCGATGTTGCTTTCGACGACGGCGATATTGGAGACAGCGCCGTCCGCCTCGATGGTCAGGTCGATGTTGAGCTTGCCGCGCATATCCGGATTGATGCGCAGGTGTTTGTTATAAATGTACATCATGCGGGCCTGCTGGCCATTGATGACCCCCATGACCGATTCCGCCGAACGCTGGACGCGGGCGGTTTCCGAGCCGCGGATCTCGCCCGGGGCCTGGATGTTGACCTGGCCGCGTTTTTCCAGCTTGACGGTTTCGACCCCCTTGGCTTCGGTGATGAGCTGGTCGACATTGCCGAGCGCGGCGACGTTGAACTCATCGAGGACGACCTGATCTTCGGCCTGGTCGGCCGAGCTGCGGCCGCGGCCGGATCCCCGTCCCGATCCCAGACCCAGGCCCCCTTCACCATATGTTCCGCCGCCGCTGCCGGTGCGCAGTTTGGCCTGGGAGAGCAGGCGGTCAAGGTCCTGGATCGAATTGTCGCTGACCAGAAATTCAATGCCGTTGTTCTTCTTGTCCTTGTCGCTGACCGGCACAATCACACCGAGCACGCCGATGATCCCCGAGGTGCTGCCGCCGAGCAGGTTGTCGCCACCAGCGGGCTGGTTGAGGTCATCAGCGATGGAAGGGGGTGGCTCGAGCTCGATATATTTGGTGATGCGCACCTTTTTCTCGATCAACTCGGCCGGCTGCAGGTAGACGGTGAGCCAGTAGATGCCGACCCCGCAAAAGGCGATGATGCTGGCGATGCCGAGGGCCCAGGACATGTGTTTCTGGCGGTAGCGCTTGAGTTCAGGGGCGCCGTAGCTCCTGGAGATCTGCTGGGGAGTCGGCTTCGGCGCCGGGGGCAGGTCGTAAACCACCCTGCGTTCCTTCTCCTCCAGGCTGGCGAGCTGGTCGATCTCCGTCTTGAGGCGGGCCATGCCCTCGCCGAGTGGACGCAGCTGGCTGACGATGACCTCGACCTCGCTGCGAGTCACCGAGTCGAAGGGGTGGCTCAGGCACTGCTGGCGGACGGCCGGGTCCTGCAGCTCCGCCCGTTTCCGGATCAAACCGTGGTCGCGATAGAGGGTGAAGAGACGTTCCAGCAGGGCACTCTGGAGTCCGGCCAATTGCGCGCGGGTCTGTTCCAGCTGCCGCCGCTGTTTTTTATAATCAGGCTGCATTACTTCCTCATAGTTGCCTTACCAGGGGAAAACATCCTTGCGTTTGCTAGTGGATGACGGTTTTTGTCTCAGGCCGATGCGTCCGGCGGGTTCCACCACGCGGAAGATCTCCTCGAAGAAGGAGCGCTGGATCTGGATATCGTCAATCTCGGGATCGCTGCCGGGGATGATGAAGATGGCCTGGGGTTTTTCCAGTTTTCCCTCCACCTCGATCTTGTCGAGAAAGAGCTTGAAGGATTCCTCATCCTCCCGCAGCGAGTCCGGCAGGGAGGTGCGCGGCGCCAGCAGCCGCAGGGAATCCTGCGCACCGGTTGAAGAGGCCTCCGTGCTGAGGTCGTTGAACAGCGCTGTGCCGTCCCGGTCCGGATTCTGCTCGCCGGTGCGCGGGGCCGAGAGCACCGCGGTGGTGTCGGTGATATCGAACGGCCGCTCTTGCGCGTCAGCGGTCCCGAAGGAGGCCGCCAGCAGCAGCGCGGGGAGCAGCAGGACTATGGGCAGCGTGGTACGGCGGCTCATGAAGGGGTGGCTCCTTCCTGGTTAGCCGGCGTCGTCTCCTCTGTGTTTGCGGGCGGAGGCGGCTCCGCAGCCGGAGCGACCCCTAGTTCGATCTGCAAGGCCTGCAGGCGCTCGCGGCTCCGGCTCACCCAGTTGTTTTCGATGGCATTGGCCCGGGCCTGTTCGACCATCTTGGCATAGGTTTCCAGGGCGCGCTCCTTGTAGGGTTTGGCCGCCTCAACCAGCTTGTCCTGATACTGCTGGAGGGCCTCCCCCTTCAATCCCCGCGGCGGGGGCGAGGTCATGAAGGCGCGGACGAATTCCTCGAAGGAGGCGCCGATGCGGTAGGAGGCGGCGGTGGACCAGTCGGCGATCTGGAATTCGAGAGTCTCCTTGTAGGCCTCAAAGACCTCGTTGAACTTGGCCACCTTGCGTTTCATGCTGCGCTCGAAGGGGGGCTGAAGAGAGATCTGTTCATATTCGCTGAAGAGCATCTCGCCGAGCATGAACTGGGCCTGGGCCACATAATAGGGGTCGATATCGGCGGCGGCCTGGCCGTTCTCCCGCCAGCTCGCCACGGCTCTGGTATAATAGCGGCGTGCGCCGGCGGAGTCGCCGGTTTTCTGGGCCATCTCACCGGCCTTGGCCAGGCTCTCGACCAGGTCGGTGAGGGAATCCGGATAGGTGAGGGCGAAGCGGCTGTAGAGCCTCTCCGCCTCCGCCCAGTTCTGCAGGTTTTCCTGGCAGATGGCCGCCGATTTCAGGCTGCGCTGGGCGTAATTCGACTCCGGCCAGGTATCACAGAGGAGGAGGTAATCATGCACGGCCAGCTGCCATTCACCCTCGGTCTCGCGCAGTACGGCGGCGCGGTAGAGGGCCTCGTCGGCGAGTTCGGAGGGGGGCTGCTGGGCGGCGAGCTGTTCCAGGGCCTGGGCGGCCTCGCGGTTGTTCTTGAGTTTCTGAAATTGGGCGGCCGCTTCGAAGAGGGCGCGGTCGCGCAGAGCAGTTTCGTTCGCGGCCATGGCCACACTCTGCATGAGGCGGGCGGATTCCTCGCTTCGTCCCCCTGCGGCGAGTTTTTCGGCGATTTTAAACCTGGCGAGAGTGCCGAGGCGGCCAGCCCGGTCGCGATAATGGGCCGAGTCGGGGAACTGCTCCTGCAGGGAGGTGAACCAGCGGTCGGCCTCTTCGAAACGATTGTCGTCGAAATAGCACTGGCCGGCGTTGAGGGCTGCACTCAGATAGTAGGGACGGTCGGGCCCGAGATCGACCACATGTTTGTAGACCCGCGCGGCCGCAGCATAATGGTGCATCTCGTGGAGGGTCTCGCCAAGCTTCATCAGGACCTGATCGTGGTTTTTGCTTTCCGGGAAGAGGCGGATGAACTCGTTGGCTGCCAGGAGGAGGCCGCTTTCGGAGGGGCGCGAGACGGCCAGGCGCAGGGTGTCGCCGCTGCCGATAAAGTCGGGGATGGCCACAGCCGCGGAATCCCCGCCCTGGTCGCTGCCGAGAAGCTGATAATGGCAGAGGACGCGGTTGTAGGCGGCGTCATGGCGGTAGCGGGTGGTATCGTATTGGGTCAGTACTGCGGTGTAGGCCGTGATCGCAGCGGCATAGTCCGCCCGGCCATAGTTGCATTCAGCCAGAAAATAGTGAATCTCCGCAGCGTCCGCGGCCGCTCCATATTTCTCGAGATAGTCCTCATATTTTTCAATCGCGATCTGATAATCCCGCACCCGGCCGTTACGCTGCGCCTCCGCCTGGTGATGGATGCCCAGACCGCGCAGGGTATTACGGGCGAGGCTGTCGGCCTTGACATGGACGGGACCCGAGGCGTGCTGAAGCAGCCAAAAGCCCCCGGGGGCGAACTGCTGTACGATGCGTTCGCGCGTCAGAAGGGCCTGGGCCGGGCGGCTGTCCGCCTCATAATTGTCGACCATCTGCTGCAGGACCTCGGGCGCATTCTCGTAGAAGGGATAGAGGGTGAGCAGAACCTCCTGGGCGGCGATGGCCTCGGGATAGTAGGCGCGCTTCTGGTAGAGCGCGGCCAGCTGGACGAGGATGGGCAGGGTGTAGGATTTGTCGGTGCGGCTGGCGAAAAAGCTCTGCGCCGCAGCCGGACCGCCGTATTCGGCATAACAGCTGGCGATATACTGGATGGCCTCCGAGCTCAGGTCCGCCCGGGAGCGGTTGAGCTGCTGAGAATCGCTCCTTTCGATCAGCGCCATGTCCTCGAGCAGATAGATAAAGCTGGTGATGGCATGGGGATAGTCGCCGAGGGAGTAGTAGGACCAGCCGAGCTTGTAGAGGGCCATGTCAAAATAGGGGTTGTCCCATTTCTCGAGCAGAGGTTTGTAGTGCTCGATGGCCGGTTGGTATTCGCGGCGGTCGAAATAGAATTCAGCGATGCGGAAATGGGACTCCAGGGTGATGGCGGAGGTGGGAAATTCACTGATGATCCGCTCCAGGCAGAGCTGCGCTCGCACGCGGTTGCCCTGCTGCAGATAGGCCATGCCAAGCATGTAGAGGGCCTTGTCGCGAAAACTCACCCCGGGATATTTTTCCACCAGCTGCTCGAGCAGGCTGATGCTTTTTTCCATGTTGGTGCGGGGAATTTCGGGCTCGTCGAGAATCTCGTTTTTCTCAAAGGCCTCAAGCTGCTTCTCGTACTGCTCCATTTGCTGCTGAAAGAGGGCCGCAGAGTGACGCTGGTAGAGCTGGGCTAGCTGGAGGAGTACGGTGGGGGTGAAGTCATTGTCCGGATATTTCTGCAGCAGCCCTTCATGCTCGAGGATGATGCGGTTGAGCTTTTCCAGATCCTCGCCGCTCGCCTGGACCACCTTATCGACAATCTGACCGCTGTTCCGGATCTGGCTTCCGACGGCCGGCCCTGTGACCGGCAGGAAAAGAAGGCAGGCCAGCAGCAAAAGGGGCTGCAGGGGCAGACGCCGGCCATGCGGGGCGGAGGCTGCTATCTTCCGTATTGGTATTCTTGCTTTATTTCTCATAGGATGTGCCCATCTGGTCTCCGCCCTACTGCATGCTCTGCATAAAGAGGGCGCGGGATTTGCCGAACTCGGCATAGGCGCGCCAGTCCATGCGCGATTGTTTCCGCCGGGTCATCCGGCGCAGCTCTTCCATTCCGTCGGCGAGTTGGTTGACGCGGTCGCGCTCCTCCTGGATCCGCCGCAGCAGGCCCTGACGGAGATCGAGGAGCTGCTGCCGCTGTTCACGCAGCTCGTCTGGCATCTCCGGCCAGGTGACCTGGAGGGGGAGGGCGTCGATGAGCTCGCTCTCCATGATGAGCAGGTCGGTCTGGAGTTTTTCCACCTCGATGCCCTCATCCAGAAGCGTCATTTGCACCTCCCGGGAGATGACCGGCATCTCCTCCTTGGAGGGGAACATGGAGATGAGATGGTCGTAGACGCGGATGGCGTGATCATAACGCTGCAGCTTCATGAAGCAGCGGCCGAGAAGGAAGAGACCCTCCTCGTTGCTCGCCGAGCCGGGATAATGAATGAGGAGGGTGGTCAGAGGCTTGATCGCGGTCGAGAGGCGACCCATCTGAACCTGGCACCAGCCGGCGGCCAGCAGGGCCTCATCGCGATGGAGATGAGTCGGCGAGACGAGCTGGAACTGGTCGTGGGCCTGCTGGTAGCGCTCGAGTTCATAAAAAAGGTAGCCCAGGGTCATGCGGGTGTCGTCAATGAGGGTGCGGATCTGCTCGCTCTCGACCGGCAGGTCGCAGATGGCGCGGAGGGTCATGACGGCGTCCGGGACCTGCTTCATCCGCATCTGCGCCAGGGCGAGGTTGTACTGGGCGAAGGGGTACCAGGGGCTTTTGATCGAGACCCGGACCAGGCTCTGCTTCGAGTTGGGAAAGTCGCGGAGCTGGTAATAGGCCAGGCCGGAGAAGTAGTTGGAGGCATCGGTGACCGCCTGGGGCGAGGCGGAGCGGATGATGATCTGGTGGTATTCGATGCAGCGGTTCCACTCCTTGCGGTCGTACTCGATGCGCTCAAGTCCCAGCAAGGCGTTGGGCTGGAGTGGGCTGCGCAGATACTGGGTGACGAGGTTCTTGTAGAGCCGCTCCGCCCCCTGGGGCAGGCCGATCTGATAGAGGCATTCGGCCAGGGAAAAGACCACCTCGTCGCTTTTTTCAAAGCCGGGATTGAAGTCGAGCAGGATGATCAGATCGCGGGCCGCTTCCCAATAGTTCTCCGAGAGGTAATGGCGCCGGGCCTGGCTGAGCAGCCGTTCCGATGATTTCCGCCATTCGGAGGTGGCCTGGGCCGCGGCCGGGGCGGGCAGGGAAGTGGTCGCCATCAGCGCCAGCAGCAGGACGGTCAAGGCCAGGTGCACGCGCCGGGCCGGAGCCGGCCGGGAGGCGGCTGTCCGGCTTGCGGGGGCAATATGTCGGCGGTCGCGCGGATTCATGGTCATAGTCCTATTGCGGCGGCTGCCCCGGGCTGTTTTCGATCTTTTTGCGCAGCTCCTCCAGTTCACGATTGACCTGTTCGCGCTGTTTGCGGATCTCTTCGTTCTTTTTCTCCTCCTCGGCGCGGCGTTCGGAGCGGACGCGGTCTTGCTCGGTGGCCTGCTCGAAGAGCTGGATGCGGTGGGTGACCCCGAAGAGCACCTTCCAGTCCGCATACCGTTTCAGAAAGGGATTGGCCGCCATCTCGGCCGCGCTCGGGGTGTAATTGCCGAGGCGGATGTCGGCGGCGACGTCAAAGACCAGCTGTGCGGGCCCGAGAAAGCGCAGGCCGCTGGAGAAACGGAGCAGGTTCTGGCGCAGGGAAAGGCTTTCACCCTGGTTGATAAAGATCTCCCCGCTGGTTTCCACATAAAGCAGGGTGGCCCGGATCGGGAACTTGAAGCCGAGGGCGACGAGGAGCTGGTCGTAATCGGCGGAGAAGTAGCGGTCGCTCCAGTCCTGGTCCTGATAGCCGATGTTGGCGAGGAATTTAACCGGCAGGGCGAGGGAGCTCGAGCGCAGGTCGAGCGAAGCCAGGCCGGTGAGGCCCCAGCTGTAGGCGTCGGCGCTGTACCCCTCGTAGGGGATGTTGTGCATCGGCGCGGTAGGCAGTCTGACGTAGCCGAGGAGGCCGGTCTGGAAGATGCTGCCCCGGTTGGGGAGATGGAACTTGACGCCGATCCGGGTGTCGCCGATCGGGCCGAAGAGGTCGCGCTGGTTGTCCTGGTAGGGCACGGCGTGGAGCATGAGCTCGAAGCTGCGGGAGAGCCCCAGGGTGAAGGCGATATTGAGGGTGTGGTCGACGGCGAGCTCCTCCCTCTCGCCGATGCCCGCGCCGACCGGAACCGGCGTGGTGATTTTTTCGAGATAGAGGCTGTAGAGCCCGTTGATGTAGAGCTGTCCCGTCGGCACTGGGTCGGCATCGAGGGCACGCAGCTGGCCTTTGCCGCCGCTCAGTGTGACCTGCGTCAGTCCCGCAGTAGGGGCGAGCAGGATGACCGGAATGATCGCAAGGAGGAGTATGCTTTTCAGGGGCTGCATGTGCATGATTTACCGCTTTTGGCAAAAAAACAGCCGGTTCAGTTGGTGCAATGACCTGTTCTATTCTCGGGAGCATCCCGGATGCTGTACATTTGTGCCGGTACTGTTCCCTTTACAGTAGCCGCAATACGCCATTGATGCAGAAACTGCGCCGCTACAGCATCCCCTTGCGGCGGCGGAGAAACCACTCCAGGGCGAGCAGCAGCAGGATGGCCGCGAGCAGGGCCCCGCGGTTCCAGAGTTCCACATCATTGGTCAGGGTGCGGTGAAGGCTGGCGCCCTGAATAGCGGCGATGAGTGCGGCCGCCGAATCCGACGGGGCATAGCTCCCACCGCTGAGCTGCCCCAACCGGCGCAGCAGGCTCTCCTTGAGGGCGACGTCACTCAACTCCTCATTGTAACTGCCGACGCTGAAGAGGTGGGTGGCCTCTCCGAGGAGCGCCCCATTGCGCCGGATGCGCGCATGAACCCGATAATCCCCCGCCTTTTCAGGACGAAAGGCGCCGCTGTAGCTGCCCTTGCCGGTCAGGGTAAGGTAGAGGGTGTTCTGCGCATCGCCCTTGTCGCCGCTGGTGATGCCGAGCTCAACCTCCGCGTCATCGACCGGCTGGAAGCGGGCATCCACGATCTGGGCAACGAGACGGACCTCGTCGCCAAAATGATAGGTGGACTGATCCGTGCGCACCCGGATCAGGTCGCTGCTCTGCTCAATCTGGAGCCAGCGGATCACATTCTGGAAAAAGTGGCGATAAGTCTCATCGGTATTCCCGATGCCGCTCATCATCAGGTGCCAGCGCCACAGTTCGTAGCCCATAACGGCCGCCGATTTTGCGCCGGCGCTGCGCACGAGAATGAAAGGCCATTCCTCCGCACCGCTTCCGGGTGGTGCCAGTCCGGCCGGTCGGGCGTGGGCGAGGATTTCGGCATCGGGCCACCAGCCGCGCAGCTGCTCCCGGCAGTAGACCGGCGGCAGCAGATTCCAGGCGGCTGTGCCGGAGCCGGGGATCTGCATGACCGGATGCTGCTGCCCCGCCGCGGTCAGCAGCGGGGTGACCTCCATCTCGCCCGTTGTGACCACGCTGGCCCGGATGGGCAGGAAAGGTTCGAGCGGCTTGACACGGCTCCAGTCAGTATCGCGGCCGCTGATGAAGAGGAGCGGCCGCGGCCGCCTGGCGAGCGCGGCCTGTAATAGAGAGAGCGTCCGCGGGGAGGAGGTGCGCCGCGGAAAGTTATAGAGCACCAGCAGATCGCTCTCTCCAATGCTGTCCTGCAGCGCCCGGGTCCGATCGAGCTGCAGATCTCCGTTGGCGCCGAGCTCCGCGAGCAGCTTCAGGTCGAAGCGTTCGTCTGCGGCCAGGTGGCTGCGCAGCAGCGAGAGGTCGGGCGAAAGGCTCCCGGCCAGTACAAAGATCAGGGTTTTCGATCTGAGCACGTCCTGATAGAGCGTGAACCGGTTGTTGCCGCGGTTGGCGTCCCTGCCCGCGGGCTCGAGGAGCAGCTGGAGCTTATGCCGGCCAGGAGCGGCCGGTGTATAATTGAGTACAATCGCCGAATCCAGGGGGCCGCGCTGGAGATCGATCCGGAGGGCGCTCTCCCTGCCGGAGTCCCCCTCAAGGCTGAGGGTGATGTTTTCGCGCCGGCTGCTCGTGCTGCGCACGGTGACGCTGATCGGGGTTGACTCCCCGGCGAAGGCGAAGGGATTGGCCTCGACATGGGTGATGCCGATGTCGGCGGGGACTTGGGCGGAGCCGAGTCCGATGGCATGGATCGGCACCCCGATTTCCGCGGCATATCGTCCGGGGTCTCCGCCCTGGGTGTAATTGCCGTCGCTGAGCAGGAGGATCCCGGTGAGATTCTGCTCGACCAGGCTGCTCCGGATCTTCTCGAGGGCCCCGGTGATGTCGGTGGCATCCCCGTTGAAGGTGAGGGAATCGAGCGCATCCGGAGAGAGCTCGCGGGCATGGGCGGCGAAGCCGAAATAGCGGGTGGCCATGCCGCGGTCGAGCCGGGCGGGAAGGGCCTCGCGAAGCAGGCGCATCGTCCTCTCGCTGCGGCTGATTCCCCCTTCGCTCTGCTGCATGCTCGCCGACAGATCGACGGCAACGGCGAGCAGGGGGGGCGTGGTCTGCACCCGCCGGAACTGCACAGTCCATTCAAAGAGCGCAAGGATAATCAGCAGCAGGGCCAGGCTGCGCAAGGCGGTCAGGACGATGCGCACGGCCGGCTGCACGACCGGATTGGTCCGGCGATAAACAAAGAGGGCGATCGCGACCGCCGCCAGGGCGGCGAGGGCGAGATAAAGGGGGCTGCCTGCGATCATGGCCCGGAAAGAGTCAGGAGAAAAGGACATGGCCGGAACTCATCCGCAATCTATACAATATACTACTCTTTAACATAAAATGCCCACGGATGTTCCACCTCCCTGTGATGCGAAGCACAGTAAATCCAGAAAATAGCCGTCATAGATCGCCCCGGATTTGTTCGACTGGGGGCTAAAGGGAGAGGTTGGGTTCCACATCAAGGGAAAAATCGGAGCGCTCGCCGGCCAGGAGGCGCTGGCGTCCGGCCTGGGCGATCATTGCGGCGTTGTCCGTGCACAGCTCGGGCGCCGGGATGGCCAGCGCGATGCCCAGTTCGCCGCAGCGGGCGGCGAAGATCTTGCGGAGCGGGCCGTTGCGCATCACACCACCGGCCAAAACCAGGGTGCGGCAGCCGCAGGCTTCGAGGGCGCGCCGGCTCTTGATGAAAAGGGTGTCGATGACCGCCATCTGAAAGCTGGCGGCGATATCCGGCAGGCGGGCCGCCCCCTCCACGGGGTCGAGGGACTGGGCGTAATAGAGCACCGCCGTCTTGAGGCCGCTGAAGCTGAAATTGAGGTTGGTGCTCTCCAACAGGGCGCGGGGAAAGGCGATGGCATCGGGATTGCCGCCGCGCGCACTTGCCTCCACTGCCGGTCCGCCGGGATAGCCTAGGCCGAGGACCTTGGCGACCTTGTCGAAGGCCTCCCCCGCGGCGTCATCCATCGTGCGGCCGACAATCTCGTACCGGCGCGGCTCCTGCACCAGCACGAGCAGGGTGTGACCCCCGGAGGCGACCAGACAGATGTAGGGATAGTCGATCTTGTGCAGCTGGGCCGCAGTCGCCAGTATGTGCCCCTCGATGTGGTTGACGCCGATGAAGGGTTTGCCTAGGGTAAGGGCGATGCCCTTGCAGAGGGAGAGGCCGACCAGAAGTGAACCCGCCAATCCCGGGCCGCAGGTCACGGCCAGGGCGTCGATCCCGGCCAGGCTGGTCCCGGCCTGCTGCAAGGCGAGCCGGACGATGCCGGGGAGTTGGCGCATATGGGCCCGGGAGGCGAACTCGGGCACGACCCCGCCATAGGCCTCGTGGACCTTCTGGGTCGCGATGATGTTGGAGCAAATGCCGCTTTCGTCGACGACGGCCGCACTGGTCTCATCACAGGAGGTCTCAATGCCAAGGACGCGCATCATTCGCGTTCCAGAATGACTTTGAAGCGCTTGGGGGAGATATCGCGATAGCGTACGCCAGGGAGGGGGACAATGTAGGCGGGGGCATTCTGGCCCTCGGTCTCGGGCTGGCGGGCGTAATCGATATAGGCGGAGATCTCCTTTTCGGTCAGAGGGGCGATCAGGCTGACACCGCCCTCGGCGACCAGGCTGAGGGTGGCCGGCAGCACCATGGCGCGAAATCCGGGCGGCAGGTTGCGTACGCTCACCGGAATGCGCTCGATGCGTTTCTCCATCAGTTTTTGAATATCGACCCTGAAGGTGGCCCGGCCAGGCTGGAGCATGATTCTCTTGGGATCCGGGGAACTCAGCAGGATCTCGCCGGTGAAGGGGCTCTTGACCTTGTCAAAGGTGCGTTCGACTGTGGGGATGGCCGTGAGCTTTTTGATCAGGCTGTTGGGCCCCCGGGCCACGACCTCAGAAGGATCGATGGCTATATCGCCGACGACGGCATAACCCGCCATCGGCTTGACTATCATCCGGTTTCCGATGGGCAGGATGCGCGAGGCCAGCTCCTCAATGACCACGGGGATCTCCTGGGGCTCGAGCAGCTGCAGCACCGATATGGCATGGGCGCCGCCGCTGAGGATGACATCCTGGGCGCGGGGATGAAGCACACGCTCGCCCGGACCCCATTCCATGTTCAGCTCCAGCCGCCCTTCGCGGAATAGCCGCAGGGCCAGCAAGGCCATGCCCTGCCCCCGCACCCTGAGGCGGGCCTCGGTCGGAAGCTCACTGGTGATGATGTAATGGGATTGAACCGCCGGAATATCGATGGGTATCCTGATCTCGTGGTCGTAGATGTCATTTGAAACGACGAGGAACCAGATCAAGACGGCGAAGCCGGTGGCGGCGATGTGGATTTTATAGCGCTGAAAGAAGGGCTGTTTTTCCTGCGCAGAACTCTTTTTCTGCATCTTTTCTATAAGAAAATGAACACCAAAAAAAAGAGGGGCGACCGGTGGTCCCCCTGATAATTCACTTCACTGTGAAGGGTGAGCTATTTGCTCGACTCTCTGATCTCTCTGCCGCGGCTGACCTCGCCGTTATCGATGCGGAGGTTGTACCCGCACTCCGGATTCGAGCACACCCAGGCCTTGTACATGATCGGGGCGCCTTCGCGGCCATAATCCGATAAAGGAATCAACTGTCCAACTTTACACTTCAAACAACTGGGAAAGGAATTTTCCATTGCCCTTACCTCACCTCATAGATCCCACAGTTATGATTGATTAGGTGGCGCCAGTGGGGTTTGCCGGTTTCCAGACATACCACGACCCTGTTGTGCAGGGAAGGGTTCACGGTGTGAAATATACGATATAAGGCAATGAAAATCAACAATTTTTTACAATTCTGCACCCTGCAGTTCCATTTTTTTGAAAAATGCTTTCATAAAAGGCTTCCTTTGCTTAAATTAGCTCCATAATAACGTCCAACGGTTCCAGGAGAGCAAACTGATGCAAGCAGTGATGATGGTGGCGGGCAAGAGCACCCGCACCTACCCCCTGACCCTGACGCGGCCCAAGCCGCTGCTTCCGGTCGCCAACCGTCCCCTGATCTATCACAGCCTCGACCAGATGGCCGGAGTCTTTGACGAGGTCATCCTGATCGTCGGCTACCGCCAGGAGATGATCCGCGCCCTGCTCGGCGACGAGTATCGAGGCATCCATCTGATCTATCAGGAGCAGAAGCAGCAGCTGGGCACCGGTCATGCCATTTTGCAGGCCAAGCCCCATATCAGCGGCCGCTTTGTCGCCTGCAACGGTGACGACCTCTTCGCCCGCGAGGATTTTTTGAAACTGCTGGAGCACCCCTATGCCGCCCTGGTCAAGCCGGTGGCCGATCCCTCTCTCTACGGAGTCGCGGTGGTGGACGCGCACTATCGGCTGATTCAGATGGTCGAGAAGCCCAAAACCTTTCTCGGCAATCTGGCCAACATCGGCTGCTACATCTTCGAGCCCGACATATTTGCCGATCTGGAGAAAGTGGAGCTGAGTGAGCGCGGCGAGATCGAGATCATCGGGGCGATCATGGCGACCGTCCAGCGCAGCACCTTCAGCATTGTCCCGATCACCGGCTTCTGGCTGCCGACCGGCTTCGCCTGGGATCTGCTCAAGCATCAGGAGTTTATAATGGCCGGCATGAGCTCGAGCCGGATCGAGGGGCGGATCGAGGCGGGGGCGGTCCTCAATGGTGCGGTCCAGGTCGGCGCGGGCACGGTGATCCGCAGCGGCAGCTATATCGAAGGCCCGGTGGCCATCGGCCGCAACTGCGACATCGGCCCCAACTGCTATGTGCGCCGGTTCACCGCCATCGGCGACAACTGCCGCATCGGCCACGCGGTCGAGATCAAAAACAGCATCATCATGCCCGGCGGCCAGATCGCCCATCTCAGCTATGTCGGCGATTCGGTCGTGGGCGAGAACTGCAACCTCGGCGCCGGCACCATCACCGCCAATGTCCGTCATGACGGCCGTGTCGTAACCTCCCAGGTCAAGGGTAAAAAGGTGGAGAGCGGCCGGCAAAAGCTGGGCGCCATCCTCGCCGACGGAGTCCACACCGGCATCCACACCAGCCTCTATCCGGGCGCCAAGCTCTGGCCGCAGATGACCACCCTGCCCGGCGAGACCGTGCGGGGCGACCTCCTTCCGGAGGGGAGCGGATGGGATTGATCCTCACCGGCGCATGATTTTTCCTCCGCCTCCATTCTCGTCGGCATAATCAAGGCTGTTCATTGTGAACAGCCTTTTTTTTTGCCTTGTGGCATGCTGTTTGATTAATCATCAGGTGAATGAGGATGAAATAAAATATAAAACTAATAATAACAATAATCTGATATGAGTTGTGAGGGCGAGTGATGAGGCCGTCATGCCACAAAAATGTGATTCAGTGGGTATTGCTCGCCACAAGGCGGGAGGTCGGGATGCATAATGGGAGAGGCTCTGCCGGGTTTTTCCTGGCGATGGTGCTTTTTCTGCTGGCCGGGCCGCTGGCAGCCCAGCAGCTCTGCGATTACGGTGCGGAGGGTCTTCCCGCCGCGGCTCACCTCTACGATCCGGGTGTCTTCATCGGACGTCCCTCCGGCGGTCCCTGGATTGACGGTGAGTCCGTCGCCCGGGATGATTCCGACGGGGAGGGGATCCAGTTCAGCTTTAACGGACGCGAGGTGACCTGTTTCCTCAGCCGGGATGGCGTGATGGCGGGATGGATCGATTTTGACGGCGGGGAGCAGGGCGGGGTTGACTTTTCGCAGGCTGCCGACAATATCATCCCGCCCCAGCCGGTGCGGGCCGGTTACAACAGCTTCAGCTTTGCCTGGCCGGAGGGGTACCGTCCCGGCCAGGAGGTTTGGGCTCGTTTCCGCTTCAGCAGCAGTCGGCAGCCCAATGCGGTTCAGAGCCCGGCCGGCTTGAGCGATGCGGCCGGAGAGGTTCAGGATTATCGTTTTGATCTCACCCCGATCGCCCTGGGCTCCTTCGAGGCCCATCCGGAGAATGCGGCGGTGAGGCTCGAGTGGCAAACCCAGGCTGAAAATGACAATCTGGGCTTTCATCTCTTCCGCGCGTGCTCGGAGGAGGGACCCTACAGCCAGATCACCAGAAACATGGTAAGGGGGGCTGGCAGCTCGACTTTTCGCCGTTCCTATGAGTACAGCGACTCGACTGTCGAGCCGGGCAAGAGCTACTACTACAAGCTGGCGGATGTGGATTATCGCGGGCGCATGACCATGCATGGTCCCGTGAGAGTCTCGGCCACAGCGCCGGTCGATTATGTCCTCGAGCAGATCTATCCCAATCCCTTCAATCCCGAGACGCGGATCAATTTCCGCCTCAAGGAGGCGGGCAAGGTGCTGTTATCGATCTTTGATCTGCGCGGCCGGCAGGTGCGCAGGCTGATGGCCGCCGCCCTGCCGGGTGGCACTCATACCGTCTCCTGGAATGGCAAGGACGACAACGGCCTCAACTTGTCCTCGGATACCTATATCTACAAGCTTCAGGTCGATGATTATGAGATCTCGCGCCGGATCAAATTTGTGCGCTGACGACCGCCCGCCGCAGCCCCTCGCGGGGTACGCCGAACAAGCTGTCCAAAACCGCCTCCGCAAGGGGCGGTTTTTTTATGGTGAATCCCGCAGCATAAAAATGCTTGACAAACGCGGCACAAATCAGTAAAATGGTATAAAATTTTTGATGACGTCCGGCCCGGCCGCATGGCCCAAAACCAAAGAGGACCCTGTGATCCTGTACACCAGAAAACGCCTGCTTTCCCCCGCTCTCGTTCTTTTCGCCCTGCTCTTCGCCGGCGGCTGCGCCCATCAGCGCAGCGGCACCCTGACCGTCCTGCATACCAACGACCAACACAGCCAGTTCAGCTCTGCTCCGGCCACCTGGGTGCAGAAAGAGCCCAAACCCCGGATTGGCGGCCTGGTCGCCCTTGAAAACCAGGTCCGCAAGGCCAGGGAGAGTTACAAGGCGACCCTATTGGTCGACGCCGGCGACTTTATGACCGGAACACCGATTGCAAAACTCAGGGTGGAGGGCGCGCTTGGCGGGGCGTATGTCCAGATGCTCAACGACATCGGTTACCAGGCCCTCACTATCGGCAACCACGAATTTGACGAAGGACAGGAGAATCTCGCCGGTCTCATCCGGCTCGCGCGCTACGACATCCTCTCGGCCAATCTTTACCAGGGGGATCGGCTGTTCGCCCCCAAATCCCACGCTATCTATGAGATCGGCGGATTGCGCGTCGGTGTGATCGGTCTGACCCTGACCGATCTCTTTGAGATGACAGCCAAAAAGAATCTCGAAGGCATTCGCGTCCTCGATCCGGCCGAGTCGGCCCAGAAGATCATCGACGAGATCGACGGCCGGACCGACCTTATCATCCTGCTCACACATATGGGAGTGGAGGCCGACCGTGACCTGGCCAAAAAGATTCGCGGCGCCGACATCATCGTCGGCGGCCACAGCCACTCCCGGCTCAACAAGCCGATTATCGAGAACGGGGTGCTCATCGTCCAGGCCGATTCCAAAACCCGCTACCTGGGACGGCTCACCGTCGACGTCGCCGCGGACGCCGTCGTGCGCCACGATTACGCCCTCATCCCCTGCTGGGCGGACAGCGTGACCCGGCCCGATCCCCTCCTCGCCGGGCGTGTCACGGGCATCAAGGAGCAGATCGACGCCGATTACGGCCGGACCATTGGCCAGCTGGAGACCCCCTGGCAGCGCAACAGCCAGGGCGAGTCCAATATCGGCAACTATATCGCCGACGTCATGCGCAAGGCGGCCGCAGCCGATTTCGCCGTCATCAACAGCGGGGGCATCCGCAAGGATATGCCCGCCGGTGTGATTAAAAAGCTGGATATCGTTGAGATTTTACCCTTCACCAACACCCTGGTCACCTTCGCCTGCAGCGGCGAGGAGCTGATGAAGATCATCCAGACCAATGTGCGCGCGGCGGCGAGGGAGGAGCCGGGGGTGCTGCAGATTTCGGGATTGAGCTATCAGTTCCGGGTCACCCCGGGCGGAACTGTCGAGATCGCCAATGCCATGATCAACGGCCAGGCCATTGATCCGCAGACCACCTACCTGGGGGCGACGATCGATTTTATCCTCTTCGGACAGGCGGAGCGCTATTTCGGCTTCGCCCCGTCGGGAAAAACAGAAAACACCAATCAGCTCCTCTCCGATGTGGTCATGTCTTATATTGAAAGCCAGCCGGCTGTCTCCTCTGCTGTCGAGGGCCGGATGGCGCGTTTACCCTGATCGGGATGCCCTTGCAGCAGAATCATCCGCAATGCAGGAAAGGTACCCGCTCAGGTTGTCTAAAATCATGTGGGAGGTAAAATGAAACGTTATGCAAGCTGGATTGCTGTCGTCTCTGCACTTCTGCTCATCGGCTGGCTGATCGCCTGTGCCGTCAATCCGGTGACCGGAAAACGTCAACTGATGCTGCTTTCCGAGGGTGACGAGGTTGCGCTGGGACAGCAGACCGATGCCGAGGTCATCTCCACCTATGGACTCTACGATAACACTGCCTTGACATCCTATGTCAACACCATCGGCCAAAAAATGGCCAAAATATCCCATCGTCCCAATCTGGCCTACTCCTTCAAGGTTCTGGACACCGATGTGGTTAATGCTTTTGCCGTTCCGGGCGGATATATCTATGTGACGCGCGGCATCCTGGCCTACCTTAACGACGAGGCTGAGCTGGCCGGGGTTCTCGGCCACGAACTGGGCCATGTCGCCGCGCGCCATACTGCGGATAACTATACCAAGCAGCAGCTGGCCTCGATCGGGCTTACCCTCGGCTCCGTGCTCTCGGAAAAATTCCGGCAGTACGCCAACATCGCCAGTTTCGGTGTCAGCATGCTCTTTCTCAAATTCAGCCGCGATGACGAGCGCCAGGCGGACGATCTGGGCGTCGAGTATTCAAGCAAGGTCCTCTATGACGCCAACCGGATGGCCACCTTTTTCGAGACCCTCGAGCGCATGCAGGAGGGGAGCTCCAGCAGCGGCCTGCCGGAGTGGTTTTCGACCCACCCCAATCCTGAAAACCGCATCGGGGCGGTGAGGAACAAAACCAGGGAGTGGCAGGCCAAGCTCCCGGGCAACAATTTCATCATCAACCGTCCCCAGTATCTGGCCAGCATCGATGGCCTGGTCTTCGGCGAGGACCCGCGCCAGGGCTATGTTGAGGCCAACACCTTCTATCATCCCGAGCTCAAGTTCCAGTTCGCCGTGCCCCAGGGCTGGGCGCTCAACAACACCCCGGCCCAGGTGCAGATGATTTCCCCCAACCAGGATGCCAACCTGCTCTTCGGGCTGCAAGGCTCCGCCAAGGCCGCAGCGGTGGCCAACGAGTTTGTCACTGAATCCTCCGCCGCGGTGATGCGCTCCGATGCCATCACTATCAACACCTTCCCGACCCAGCGGGTGCAGAGCCGGATCATCTCGCAGACCGACACCCTCGGCGTGCTCTCCTATTTCATCCAGAAGGGCAATGATGTCTACATCTTCCACGGGATTTCCGCACCTAATGCCCTCAGCACCTGGTACAACACCTTTGCGAACTCGGTCGGGCAGTTCAAGGCCCTCACCGATGCCAAGCGCATCAACGTCGCCCCCAAGGTGCTCAAGGTCCAGAACGGCAAAAGCTCGTCGACCCTCTCGACCTTGCTGGCGGCGAACGGCGTCCCCTCGACGGATTTGGAAAAATTCGCTGTCGTCAACGGGATGAAGCTCAACGATCTGGTCCCCGCCAGTGATAAATTCAAGGTGGCCAGATAACCACCACCGCCTTGCAGCAATAAAAAAAGCCCTTTCTCGCAAGAGAGAGGGCTTTTTTTTTACGGACCGGAAGGAGGCGGGGTCAGGGCTCGAGGGCCTGTCCGCCCGGGGTTTCATCGCCTTCAACGCTTCCGGCAAGTTCGCGGGCATCGGTGAACTCGAGGCCGTCGCCTTTCTTGCGCACGCGGATGTTGCTGCCGTCGCTGAAATGGCCCTTGAGCAGCTCCTCGGCGATGGCGTCTTCGATGTGGCGCTGGATGGTCCGCTTCAGCGGCCTGGCGCCGTACATCGGATCGAATCCGCGCTCCGCGATGAACTCCTTGGCCCCCTTGGTCAGCTCGATGGAGATATTGCGGTCGGCGACCTTGCCGAGCATTTCCTCGATGACGATGTCGACAATGGCGAGCATATCGCCGCGGCCGAGCTGGCGGAAGACCACAATCTCGTCGACGCGGTTGAGGAATTCGGGATTGAAGATGTGCCGGACTTCTTCAGTCAGGCGGTCGCGCATCGATTCATAATCGGTCTCCTCATCGCTCTTGTTAAAGCCGAGCGAGCCCCCCTTGCTGATCTGGCGGGCGCCGATGTTGCTGGTCAGGATCAACACGGTGTTGCGGAAATCGACCTTGCGTCCGAGGCTGTCGGTGAGGTGGCCCTCATCCAGAATTTGGAGGAGGATGTTGAAGACATCGGGGTGGGCCTTTTCGATCTCGTCGAAGAGGACCACAGAATAGGGATGGTGGCGCACCTTTTCGGTGAGTTGTCCCCCCTCCTCATAGCCGACATAGCCTGGAGGCGCGCCGGTGAGGCGGGAGACGGAGAATTTTTCCATGAACTCCGACATGTCGATGCGGATGAGGGCGTCCTCGCTCTCGAAGAGGTAAGCGGCGAGCTCCTTGGCGAGCTGGGTCTTGCCGACCCCGGTCGGCCCGAGAAAGATGAAAGAGCCGATGGGGCGATTGGGATCCTTGAGTCCGGCCCGGGTGCGCTGGATAGCGCGGCTGAGGATTTCGATGACCGGGTCCTGGCCGACGATGCGTTTTTTGAGGGCGGCGCCCATGGTGAGGAGCCGGTCGGATTCGGATTGGGCGACGCGCTGCACCGGGATACCGGTCATCATCGAGACCACTTCGGAGACATCCTCCTCACCCACTTTGGCATAGGCGGAGTCCTGTTCGTCGTTCCAGCGTTTTTTGCTGGCCTCGAGATCGCGCAGGAGCTGTTTTTCACGGTCGCGCAGGACGGCCGCTTTTTCGAAATTCTGCGAACGCACCACCTGGTCCTTTTCGGCGCGGACGCGCTTGACCTGCTCTTCGAGGTCGCTGATGTCGCGCGGGACGACGATATTGGCGAGGTGGACACGCGCTCCGGTCTCATCGAGGACATCGATGGCCTTGTCGGGCTGAAAACGGTCGGTGATATAACGGTCCGAGAGCTTGACGATATCGCGGATCGCCTCGTCGGTGTAGCGGACGCGATGGTGGGCCTCATAGCGGCTCTGCAGGCCCTTGACGATGGCAAAGGTCTCATCAAGGCTGGGGGGATCGACGATCACCTTCTGGAAGCGGCGTTCAAGGGCGCCGTCCTTTTCGATGTACTGGCGGAACTCGTCGAGGGTGGTGGCGCCGATGCACTGGAGCTCGCCGCGTGAGAGGGCCGGCTTGAACATGTTGGAGGCATCGAGGGAGCCGGAGGCCCCGCCCGCGCCGACGATAGTGTGGAGCTCGTCGATGAAGAGGATGACGTCGCGGGTTTTGACCAGCTCGTTCATGATCGCTTTCATGCGCTCTTCAAACTGACCGCGGTACTTGGTGCCGGCGACGATGGCTCCGAGGTCGAGGGTGATGACGCGCTTGTTATGGAGGATGCGCGGCACCTTCTTTTCGATGATGCGCAGGGCCAGTCCCTCAGCGATGGCGGTCTTGCCGACGCCGGGCTCGCCGATGAGGACGGGGTTGTTCTTCTTGCGGCGGCTGAGGATCTGGGCGACGCGCTGGATCTCCTTTTCACGGCCGATGATGGGATCGAGTTCGCCGCGGCGCGCCAGCTCGGTCAGATCACGGCCGAAATGGTCGAGGGCCGGAGTCTGGGATTTCTGCTGCTGGCTTTCGCTCTGGGCGGCGGCATTGGCCGATCCCTGCAGAATGCGCTCGAGCTCTTCGGTCACCGCCTCGTAGGTCACGCCGAAGCTCTTGAGGATCTGGGCGGCCAGGCCCTCTTTCTCCTTGACCAGGGCGAGGAGGAGGTGTTCGGTGCCGATGATGTCGGACTTGTTATGGTCCGCCTCCATGTAGGCGTTCTTGAGGATTTTTTCGGCGCGCTTGGTGAAGGGGATGTTGCCCACGGTCATGGTGTCGCCGGCGATCCGGCCGGCCTCTTCGAGGGCGGCGCGGATCTCCTCGAGGTCGCAGCCGAGGGCGTGCAGGATCTCGACAGCGACGCCCTCGCCCTCGCGGATCAGGCCGAGCAGCAGGTGTTCGGTGCCGATATAGTCATGTCCAAGTCGTAGTGCTTCATCTCGTGCAAACTGGATGACCATTTGTACGCGACTTGAAAAGTTATTCTTCATGGGGGTGACTCCAGCCTCTCTGATGTATCAATTGTTTGTTCTTTCTCCCTCTACTCCTGCAACACAGGAGACCGTGGCATCGATTCCGGTTTTATTGCGAGCGGCCGCGATTGAGACAGCTGTCCGCGATTGATGACAAGATGCGCCCGGCCTGACAAATTGACAAACAATCGAACAATCAATAAAACAGTATCTTATGACAAATGGCAGTCCGGGCTCTTCTCTTCACCGTCCCAATATACAAACCCTGTGCCATCCTTTTTAAAATACGCAACTCGCCCTGAAATATCAAATAGTTTTATTGCCCTGGTTGTTGGTGATGTTCTTGATGCGGCCGTTGTAGAGCTCGATGATGCGGTCGGAGCGCTCAGCCAGGTCGCGATTATGGGTCACCACCACCAGGGTCTGACGGAGCTGCCGGCTCACCTCCCAGAGCATGTCATGCAGGGCGTTGGCCGATTCAGTGTCGAGATTGCCGGAGGGCTCATCAGCCAGAAGGAGGCGGGGCTGATTGATAAGGGCGCGCGCCACCGCCACCCGCTGCTGTTCGCCACCGGAGAGTTCCTTGGGGCGGTGTCTGACGCGTCCGCTGAGCCCGACGCGCTCGAGCAGCGCCAGGGCCCGCTCCTGCAGCACCGGGCGCGTCTGGCCGGCGATCAGTCCCGGCATCATTACATTCTCGAGGGCGGTGAATTCGGGCAGCAGATGGTGGAACTGAAAGACAAAGCCGATGGTGCGGTTGCGGAATTCGGCCAGTCTGGTGTCGTCATAGCCCGAAATGTCCTCCCCGTCGATGAGCACCCGTCCCTGGCTGGGCCGGTCGAGCCCGCCGATGAGATGGAGGAGGGTGGATTTGCCCACACCGGAGGGGCCGATGATGGTGATGATCTCCCCTCCGTCGATGGCCAGATCGATGCCCTTGAGGACCTCCAGACGGTCGGAGCGGCCGCTGGTGTAGATTTTGTGCAGATTCTGGGTTTGCAGGATGGGCTTATTCATAGCGCAGGGCTTCCACAGGGTCCAGTTTGGCCGCGTGGGCCGCGGGATAGACCGACGCGAGAAAGGTGATCACTATGGCCGCAATACTGATCGCAAAAAAATCCCCCCATTTCATCAGCACCGGCAGCCAGCTGATGATATAGACATCGGAGGGGAGGGCGAAGAACTTGTAGGTCTGCTGCGCCCAGCAGAGGCCATAGCCGATGATATTGCCGAGAATGGTGCCGACCACGCCGACGAAGAAGATCGGAAGAGCGTCGTGTAGGGAAAGAGTGTACCATCCAG
>ERZ795059.1908-NODE-1908-length-22468-cov-9.847098_pt1 | contig 22468 bp, 12 predicted proteins | sample MGYA00375143_ERZ795059 | MGnify/ENA primary metagenome ERZ795059 (study PRJEB30188, sample SAMN05720168) | activated sludge metagenome | isolation source: Anaerobic digester | place: USA | collected 2015-01-07 ... | reverse complement strand
GCAGATGCGGTGGCCGAGTTCGGCTTCGCGTTTGTTGAGGGTTTCAATCCAGGGTGCGTCCCACGCGGGGGAGCAGGGGGAGCCGAGGGAGGTGGAGGTGGTGGTTTGTGGGGTGGGTTGGGTGTTCATTGGGGAATCCTTTCAGGGGTTATTGCGGATTGCGGATTGCGGATTGAAAATGGGAAGACTGGGAGGACTGGGAGGACTGGGAGGAAAGACAAAAAGGACAAAAAAGACACTATGGACGCTATGGACACCATGGACGACATGGACACCATGGACGATACGGACATCTGAGTGGGCCTTTCGATTGTTGGCGCGGCGTGGACCGCGGGTTCAGAGAGATTTTTGGTCTCCATTTATTAGCGCGGGGCGTTTCACGAAAACAGGGTTTAGGGTTCAGGGTATAGGGTTTGGGGAGGCAGTAAAATCAGGGGATTTTTGTAGGGGGTTGGGTTTTGGGCAATAAACATGGTGGTGGGAATGTGGTGCTGGTTTGGAAAAGTTAAAAAATAAGGGGAGTTTGTGGGAAAAACTTTTTTGAAAAAATTTTATGGGGCTAAAAAAGCTGAGAAAAACTAGACTTCGGAGTCTACTTTTTCCAAGGAATGGAAAATGGGGTTGGAAGAGACAGGGAGTGGAGGTGATTTTTGGGAAAAATAAGGGGAAATATTGGGTAATGATTAGAGGAACGATATTAGATTGGGGGATTCTGGATTTCTTATTGGGTTGGACACAAAACACGCAGATTTTCGAGGATTATAATGGCATTCGGATGGCAGGAAGGATACCCCGTACGCGTGAGATGGCTATCATCTGACACATCAGAGGTCCAGGTGTTGCTGAAGTTTTGCATGGACTCGACGCCCGATTGGAACAGTCCGCCACTACCCGTTTTTCGGTCCTCATTCCCCATCAGTTTCCCATAGCTCTGTGCAAGGCTTCGGTGATAAGCGGTTCGGCGCCGGGCTCAACCCAGCACCACGATTCATCGTTATACTTTTCCGTGGAACCCAATGCCGTGGGAATGTACCCAGGCGCGCATTCGCCAAATCCCGCGGTAACCACCGGTGCATCGGGGCTGAGCCCTTGCGCAATGATCTGATACTGTACAAAGGACTCGCCGGGCATCACTAGAAATTTCGCCTTGCCAAAATCGGCAACCGGGACATCAATGGGCCGGTCAGCGGCTACCCGTTTGCGCCAGCTTAAGTTCATGGCGGCAAGGTTCCGTTGGAACGGTTTTACGGTTGGGTCGGCAACGGTTTTCTTTGAATCCTCTTCCGAATAACCGCCAAAATTCTTGGGAACAAGTCTGAGTTCCGCTAGGCGGAGGGTAACCTCCTCCAGCGGATATCGCTGCGTATTGTTCCATGCCTTCACCATGCCCTGGTGAATCTTTTCTGCCAGCACAGGACGGTTTTCCGGGGCGCCATCGTTGAACTTGCCAGCCGTCGTATCCCCGCTGCATCCCGTGAAGTAGATTTGGAAGACTTCGGGCATTTCCGCCTGGCGCTGCGCACGGGCTATTCCAACAAAATCCGCGGAGACCCCCCCCTTCCCGTAATAACTCATGGGATGCGTGGAATACGCGCTGATTGCGGCAACGGGCACATCGTCTTTCCAGAAGCTGAGGGTCTTTAAGTAAGGATCTATCGTCCCTTCAGGCAAGGCACGAATGGCAGGATCCGCCGTGGCGCTGCTTCGTCCATAAGTGACCGTGCCATCGGGCAATACTACGCGCCGATTGGAGCAAACCCCTTCGACCTTGGCGAGGCCGATACCGTAGTGTGTCACCGCTTTTGGCGTTTTCAACGCTTCGCGCAGCGCGGCGGCCACACGCGCCACGCATTCCTTTGCAAAGGCGGTATCGCACAAGGACTTTTCGAGACCAGCCTCATCCAGTAATCGTTGGGCTTCGTAGTCAATCACTGGCGCATCATGTTGATGTACACACGCCAGGAGCACACACTCGCGGGAGGTTCCCGCCGCCTCCGCCATTGCATCCCGCCAGTGATCGTACGCATCATTGCGAATTTCGCACCAATCCACCGCCAGAAAAACAATTGGCTTTGCCGGTCCCAGCAGAACGACACCATTTGCAAAAAGCGGGTCCACAATCTCCTTGGCGGGGGAAATGCCGCCCCCCATACAGGCATGACCGATGGGAATTGTTACCTCTGCACGGAAAGTTGCAATTTGGTAGGCTGGCGTCGCAGTTGTCAGGGCCGAAATTACACCGATAAGAACAAGTGAGCGTAAAGAAACCATTTTGGCGCCTTTCATTTGATACTCAGGATTAGCTTGTCCGCTTTTAAAAGCACCCGGACACATTTATGCAACGGTTCATTACCATTAAAGGTGTGAGCGATATTATGGCCCCAGATTATCGTGGAGTCAACGGCGTGCAGGAACAGGGCAATCGCATTAAAAATTCCTTAATATCGAATGTTTCCAAAAAACATGCCTCATAAACATGGCAATTACCTGGAAGACGGTGGTACATTGATTTGGTGATTCGCCTGCATGAAAAATCGGTGTGCCTCACTAATTAAAGGAGACGTTTGATGAATCGCTTTTGGGGCTTTCTATTTCTGATAGTGATAGTTGCAGAAACACCTCTGTGCGCGGAAGACACTGATCCTTGGGGAATGATACCGGCCTCGCCCGCAGTAGTCCATTCGGTCACGATTTCCCCACTCCAAGAGATTGTCCCGCTACGCGGCGAATGGGATTTTGTCACGGATCCTACACTCATGGGGCGTCACCGAATGGGTAAAGGGCCTGCGTGGAATGAACCGGATTGGCGCAATGCCCGCAAGATTGATGTCCCCGGATGTTGGGAGGCCCAGGGCGTTGGCGAGCCGGGCATGAGTCACGACTGGGGGCTGCCCTTCGATTGCATCCCGAGGCCGTTGAATCATGTCTACATGGGAACGGCGCGTTATCGCCGTTCAGTGGACATTCCTCCCGCCTGGGACGGCAAACGCGTATGGCTTAAGGTGGGCGGCGTGCGAACGGAAGCATGGTTCTGGGTGAATCAACAACGCGTGGCGCATGTCAACACTTACTGTGGAACGTATAAATACGACATCACCAGCCTGGTGAAACCGGGAGAACCTGCCGAAATCGTTGCCACGGTGCGAAACGACACCCCCAGCCGGAAAGGATGCATGGCCGCTTTCCATCGTTTTGGGGGATTCTACCGGGACATTGAACTGGAGGCGACGCCTGCGACCTGGATCGATGATGTCTGGGTGCGCGGAGACTTTGACAAAAAAAACGCTCTGGTAAACATCGGCCTCCGCCGGGAAGGCAGAGAAATTCCGTCAAACCTCGCCATTGAAACGATCCTCCATACCCTCGATGGCCAACCCGCAGGAACATCCCGGCAACCGGTAACGCTCAATGCAAATGACAAGGTGGACATCGTGTGTGAAATACCCCTCTCGGTATTCCATCCATGGACACCCGAAACACCCAGTTTGTACCTGGCGGAGGTAACACTCTTTTCTGGTGAAACACCGGTTCATAGTTGGAACGAGCGATTCGGCGTCCGCAAGCTGGAGGTGCGCGGCAATCGATTCTATCTGAACAACGCGCCGTATTTTCTTCGTGGATATGGCGACGACTACATCTATCCAATGACGCTGATATCGCCTGCGGACCGCGAAGAACATCTCAAGCATCTCATGATTGCCCGCAAGGCCGGTTTCAACTATGTACGGCACCATACCCATTGTGAAATTCCGGAGTTTTTCGAAGCAGCCGATGAAGCGGGCATACTCATTCAGCCAGAGCTTCCCTACTATCATGACATCACGCCGGAAGGTTTTGAATTCGATCCGCAACGCGATATTGAAGAACTCTACCGCCACTACCGCCGTTATGTCTCATTTGCCACCTATTCGACGGGAAATGAGGGGCATCTTGGCAGTCCCCTGGACCGTGAGATCTATCAGTGGGCCCAAAAGACCGATCCCTTTCGGCTCTTTCAGCACCAGGACGGCGGCTGCAATACCAAGGAAAACGCGGATTTCTTTACGCCCAACGGTTATGGCCTTCCGACTTCAATCAATCCCTGGAAGGAAGGCGCATTTGACGCGCTGGAGGTCCCGTTTGTCGCCCATGAATATTTGAACCTCGGCATCAAGCTGGACCCCCGCCTGGCGCCAAAGTTCACGGGCGCGATTCCCGCACCGAGAAATCTTGCAGACTATGAGGCCTCCCTTGCCGCGGCGGGGCTGGATCGCTCGTGGGGGGATGCCTGTCTTAATTCCGCACACGCACTTCAGGGCTACTATCAGAAACAAGGCATTGAACAGGCACGCCATGATCCGGCATGTGACGGTTATTCGTATTGGACGATTATAGATGTCATGGTGCCCCAGGCGAGCACATACACGGGACAGGGTTTCTTGAACGCGCTCTGGGAGGAGAAACCAGGCGGGCTGACGATCGATCAGTTCCGTCACTTCAACGGGCCTACCGTGATCCTGGCGAAGACCGAACCCGCTGAATCCATCGCTGTTTCGGGCGAGCCCTGCAAAGTCACGCTTGGAATCTCCCACTTCAACTCTGAACCGTTGCGCCAGACAAAAATTTCCTGGACACTCACGTCGGCGGCAGACACACTCGCATCAGGAAGTCTTGATCCCTTTGACGCTGCCACCGGTGATGTGAAAGATATCGGCGTGTGCACTTTTACGGTTCCCAACCTCGATAAACCTGTACATGCCGTTCTGGAAGCCAAACTCGACGGCACCGATATCATGAACGCATGGGAGTTCTGGTTCTTCCCAAAACGCATAGAAAAACGCGGCAGCGGTATAGCAGTCACCGAAGACCTTTTCGACATTCTTTCCAGGCGATATCCCGGCACTGCAAAAGTGGGAACGCACGAAGCGGAAGCCGCTCCTCTCATCGTTGGTTCCTGGGATCATCCCGCCCTCATTGAAGCCAGCCGAAAAGGAAAGCGCGGCATCATGATCGGCCCGGCCGAGGGCGAGCCAAACGTCAAGCTTGGCTGGTGGTCGTTAGGCGATCAGATCGGGACTGCGTTTGCCCGTCACCCCGTGTTCGGCGAATTCCCCCATGATGGAAAACTGTCTCCCTTGTGGTTTCGCCTCATCAAGCGGGGTCTTGAGTTGCCCCTCGATCCAAAATTTGGCGCGTTCCAGCATTTCGCCGTCGGAGAAGGTAAAAGTCAATACTTCACCTACATCTGCCAGAAGAAAGATCCGGACGGGCAGCAGTTGTTGATTACCCGGGGCGTTGATCTGCTGGCGGACACCCCAGAAGGGATATATCTACTGGATGCTATAGTCGGCTACGTTCAAAGCGACGCCTTCCTCACTAATCCATCCGAAATGCAGCTTGACTTGGCTGGACACCACCCCTGAAAACTCTCACGATGGTTTGTTAGGCTGGCTTTTTGTAGTGTATGCTCGATTAGAGCGGGACGCGCGCAGTGCATGCCCCGCGGCTTAAGAAAGAGCAGCTTAATGAATCATCCCGAACGGTTTCGCGCAGTGATGAACTACCAGCCGGTGGATCGTTTGCCGGTAATTGAATGGGCGATGTGGTGGGACCTCACCATCGAACGCTGGAAAGGGGAAGGACTACCGCAGGAACTGAATGACGTCTTCGAGATCGCCGATTACTTCGGGCTCGATCCCTACAAACAGTTCTGGTTTTCCACGACCGAACAAACCATTGCAGCAGAACAACATCATGTGGAAGGCACGGTCGCGAATATGGATGATTATCTCGCCCTGCGGCCTCGGATTTTCCCCGACCATCAAACCGCCATCGACCAGATGCTCCCTTGGGCGGATCGGCAGGCCAATGGTGATGCGGTGGTCTGGATCACGCTGGAAGGATTCTTCTGGTTTCCGCGGACACTGCTCACGCTCGAACGGCAGATGTATGCTTTTTGTGAGAATCCGGAACTCATCCACATTATCAATGAGGATCTTTTAGACTTTAATCTTGGAATCCTGGAGCGCGTATCCAAGTCCTGTGTGCCCACTTTCCTCACGCTCGCCGAGGATATGTCCTATAACCTTGGTCCCATGATCTCCAAACAGAATTTCGAGGAATTCCTCGCCCCGTATTATCGAAAACTCATCCCCGCCGCACGGGAACTGAATATCATCCCGATCGTGGACACCGACGGGGACGTTACACAACTCGCCCCATGGCTTCTGGATGTGGGGGTGTTCGGCATTCTCCCGCTGGAGCGGCAGGCAGGCGTCGACGGCATGAAGTTGCGGCAGCAATTCCCCAACCTCCGCATGATCGGACACTACGACAAGATGGTCATGGCAAACGGCAAAGATGCTTTGCGTAAAGAATTTGAGCGCCTGCTGCCCCTCATGAAAACCGGCGGCTTCATCCCCAGCGTCGATCACCAAACGCCCCCGCACGTTTCCATGGAACAATACAAAGACTATCTGGCCCTGCTGCATGAATACGCCCGTGCTGCGGGCTCATGAGGAACGAAGTGACGAAGCAAGCTCGACATAGTGTCCCCTGCATTCAAGATTACGTGGATTTGAGCTCCCCTCGCCGTTGTGCTTCTGCTAAAAAATTACCGTGTTTGGGAGGGCGAGGCTCCTGCCGAGCCGTCGAACAAAACATACCTTTTTTACGATCGTCCGGATCTTTTTTTACGGCTCGGCAGGAGCCTCGCCCTCCCGCATACATCCACTTTCTTGGCAGGGACAGGCATATTCAATGGATATAAAAAATCCAAGCTACTCGGCAGGAGCCTCGCCCTCTCGCATACATCCACTTTCTTGGCAGGGACAGGCATATTCAATGGATATAAAATCCAAGCTACAATGCTGCAACCAAAACCCAAAGGTTTTAAGAACAATGAAACATATCCGTGCTGATGTAATAGTTATTATTACGCTGGTGTTGATGGGAATTCTGATTGTAGCATGCCCGCTTTGGGCCAATACATCAGACTCCCTTGAACAGGAATTCGCCAATCCCCCGGATTCAGCGCGGCCTTGGGTATATTGGTTCTTTATGGACGGCAACCTTACGCGGGAAGGGATCACCGCAGACCTGGAATCGATGAAAAAAGCGGGAATTGGGGGCGCCATCTACATGGAAGTCGGTGTCGGCATTGAGAAAGGCCCTGTCGAATTCATGAGCCCCCAATGGCAAGAGTTACTGGGCCATGCTTTTTCAGAAGCTGATCGGTTGGGGCTGCAAATCGCTCTGGCCGCAGGCCCCGGCTGGTGCGGAACCGGTGGCCCGTGGGTAAAGCCCGAACAGTCCATGCAACATCTCGTAGCAAGCGAAATCAACGTCAAGGGTCCTGTAAAATTCGATGATGTACTTCCCAAGCCCAAGCCGCGCACGCCGTTCTTCGGAGAAGGAACCCTGACCCCTGAACTTCGCAAAGTCTGGAAGAAATATTATCAGGATGTGGTCGTGTTGGCTTTCCCTACTCCGTCCGGCAATACCCGCATCGCCGATGTTGACGAGAAAGCACTCTATCACCGTGCACCCTTTTCTTCCCAGCCCGGTGTAAAGCCTTTCCTTACTGCACCAGCGGATCATGAGGCCCTGCCTTCGGAACAGTGTATCGCTTCCGGCAAATTGATTGATCTCAGCGATAAACTGGATGCGGATGGCCAATTGAACTGGGATGTGCCGGAAGGGAATTGGACCATCATGCGCTTCGGGGCAACGCTCACCGGACAAATCTCCCGTCCCGCGCCTGATCCGGGATTGGGACTCGAATCGGATAAATTCGACACCGCAGCTATCGATGCACACTTTAATGCCTACATTGAAACACTCCTTCAGAAAACCGGCTTCCCACAGAATCCCGGACGGGGCCTGACTACGCTCCATTTCGACAGTTGGGAGATGAGTTCGCAAAACTGGTCCCCGAAATTTCGTGAAGAATTCACCAAGCGCCGCGGATATGATCCCACACACTTCCTGCCCGCAATGCTTGGCCACGTGGTGGATTCTGCAGAAATCTCCGAACGCTTCCTGTGGGATTTGCGGCAAACCGCACAGGAGTTGGTCGTGGAAAATCATGTGTTGCGGCTCAAGGAACTGGGCCGGAACCATGGACTGGAATTATCCATCGAACCGTATGATCTGAATCCATGCTCTGATCTGAAACTGGGCAGTGCGGCCGATGTGCCGATGTGCGAGTTCTGGTCGAAAAACTATGGATTCTCCACAGAGTTCAGTTGCATCGAGGCGACCTCGATTGCCCACACCATGGGACGTCCCATCATAGGGGCCGAAGCCTTCACCGCCGCTCCTGGAGAAGACTGGCGGCAACATCCCGCCTCCATGAAAGCGCAGGGGGACTGGGCACTCTGTGCTGGCATCAACCGCTTCGTCTTCCATCGCTATCAGGCCCAGCCCTGGCTCGACCGGTTCCCCGGCATGACCATGGGGCCCTACGGCGTGCACTGGGAACGCACCGAAACCTGGTGGGATATGGTGGACGCCTACCACCGCTACATCACCCGTTGCCAGCAGATGCTCCGCAAAGGCGTCTTCGTTGCAGACGTGCTGTATCTCGCTCCGGAAGGCGCGCCGAATGTGTTCCGTCCACCGAGTTCCGCGCTGCAAGGCGTATTGCCCGACCGGCTCGGCTACAACTTCGACGGCTGCGCCCCTGAAATCCTGATGGAGCGCGCTTCCGTAAAAGACGGCCGCATCGTTTTTCCTGACGGGATGAGTTACCGGCTGCTGGTACTGCCGCGATTCGATACGATGACGCCCCGCCTGCTACAGAAAGTGGTGGAACTGGTAGAGGCAGGAGCAACGGTAGTTGGCGCGCCACCTAAAAAATCACCGAGCCTGGTGGATTACCCGAAGTGTGATCAGCAAGTACAGGAACTGGCCGCGAAACTCTGGGGTGAAAACAACGCCGAAGCACAGCGCACAGTTGGCAAGGGTCTGGTTATTCTGGACACCACCGCTACATCGAAGGAAACCGAAGTGAATCCATTGGCCACAGCGCAATGGATATGGTATCCCGAAGGAAATCCGGCTGCATCTGCACCGCCCGGAAAATGCTACTTCCACCGCACTATCGAAATCGAAAATAACCGAACCATTCAATCCGCCCAAGCCACCATGACCGCGGACAATAGTTTTGAATTGTTCGTAAACGGTCAGTCTGCGGGAACGGGCAATAATTTTACTATTGCCCAGACCCTGGATGTGAGCGCGTTGCTTAAACCTGGGAAAAATGAACTCACGGTGGTCGCGGAAAATGGCGATAATAAAGCCAACCCCGCCGGAATGATCGGTGCGCTAACCATCCATTTCGCTGACGGCGGCACAACTCTCATACATACGGATCATGAATGGAGCAGCGCAACAAATGCCAATGGCGCACAAAGCCCCGCCATGGAACTGGGACCTTTTGACATGCCGCCGTGGAATCTCAAGGGAATCAATCCCTCGCAACGCGACATCTATCCCAGGTATGAAAAGACCGCTCAAGTACTATCGGAAATGAGCGTGCCCCCCGATTTCGAATCCGACGGCAGCGTGCGTTACATTCACCGCCATGACGGCGATACGGATCTCTATTTCATTGCCAGCCGCGAAAATCAGATCCAAACCGTTACCTGCCGCTTCCGCGTGAGCGGCCGCCAGCCGGAATGGTGGAATCCCATAACGGGTGCACACCGCGAGCTGCCGGAATTTTCCGAGAAAGACGGTATCACCATGATTCCTATGCGGCTGGAAGCATTTGAGAGCGGCTTTGTTGTTTTCCGAAAACCTGTGGCCAAAACAGCGCAAACAGGAAAAAATTTCGCGGACTTGCACCCCATATTCACCCTCTCCACCCCGTGGGAAGTCTCCTTTGACCCCAAATGGGGCGGTCCGGAAAAGATCACCTTCAACACTTTGGATGATTGGAGCAAACATCCGGAACCCGGCATCAAATACTACTCCGGCAAAGCTGTCTATCGAACCACTTTCGATTGTCCAGCAGACATAATTAAAAACCCCTGCACACTCTCTCTAGGTACGGTTAAGAACATGGCATCGGTGAAACTTAATGGTCAGGATCTCGGCATTGCCTGGTGCGAACCATGGCGAGTGGAAATTCCCAACGGTGTGCTCAAGGAGAAAGACAACCAACTGGAAATCACCGTGGCGAATCTCTGGATCAACCGGCTCATCGGCGACAGCGGTCTCCCGAAAAACAAACGCCTCACCTGGACCACCCTCGATGTCTTTAAGCCAGATTCCCCCTTGCAGGAATCGGGTCTGCTGGGGCCTGTCATAATCATGAAGAATAAAGACTGAAAATTGAATGTACGGCGACTAAAATTGTCCTATTAGTAGGTCACATCTCCAGGTGGGACCTCTTAAGAAAACGAACGATAACAAGTCACATCTCCAGGTGGGACTTGTTTTCCAAAGAGCTTTGGAATATACGAAAAGAAAGTCCTACCTGGAGATAGGACCTACTATTTGAACCGTCTCATGAAGGGTTACGCTGCTATTTTCGGAAAATGTGGTTGGAATCAAACGGATTCGGACCTTTGTCCGGAAAAACAAATCAGGTAAGGAAATACTTAATGCTGAAAAGAACTTTATTGATCATGCTCCTTCTACTTGAAATCTCGACCTTTTGCCACTCTGCCGACTCCACCGGATCAAAAATCGTGCCTGCAATAAACATCTTAAAATATCCCGATGGCCGTCCTGCGGCGGCATTCCGGCTTGATGCCGTGGATCAGGGCGTCGTGATGAAACATGGCGACGGGCCGGGGCAATGCGACTATCTCGGCGCGCGCGACATCTGGGTTTGGGAATTCAACGGCACGTATTACATGCATTACGACGGCGCAGGCCCCAAAGGCTGGCTGGCATGCCTCGCCACGAGCAAGGATCTCGTCCACTGGGAGAAAAAAGGCCCTGTGCTCGATTTCGGCAAACCTGGCGAAGAAGATTCCGCATCTGCATCGTATGGCGTGACGTATTTCGATGGAAAAACGTGGCATATGTATTATCTCGGTACACCACACACCACCCCAGCGCCCAATTTCATCCCCGCGTTCCCGTACCTCACCATGAAAGCCCACAGCCATTCCCCCACCGGCCCCTGGATCAAACAACGCGACGTGACGCCCTTCCACTGCATGCCCAACACCTATTACGACGTGACTGCGAGTCCTGGACACATCATCCAGCAAGGCGATGAATACCGGATGTTCTTCAGCGCGGCATCCAACGACGACAAAGGCACTCATCGCACCATCAGCATCGCGCGCACCAAGGATCTCAATGGTCCCTGGAGCCTCGACCCCGAACCCATTGTGTCCCCCTTGGAACAAATCGAAAACACTTCGCTCTATTTCGAACCCGCTAACCAAACATGGTTCCTCTTCACCAACCACATCGGCCTCGATAAAGGCGAATATACCGATTCCGTCTGGGTCTATTGGACCAAGGATCTCGATGTATGGGATGCCAAGAACAAGGCCATCGTGCTCGACAGTGAAAACTGCACCTGGAGCAAGAAATGCATCGGTCTCCCCTCCGTTGTCAAAGTCGGAAACCGTCTTGCCGTCCTCTATGATGCTCCCGGCGGCGACAGTACCAGCCACATGAAACGCGATGTCGGCCTCGCGTGGCTGGAACTGCCCTTGATCCCGCCGCAACAATAGGCAGAAATAGTATCACGTTATATCAAACTCAAGCGGTTAAGGCAGCGCCCGTTTCCAAATGCGATCTTTTAGAAAATCTCCCCGTCACCTGTTCCGAACAGATTTCAGAGCTACTTCCATTCATTTGCAAAATCATCCGGTTGTGATGGCTCGTATCATTCCATCTCGTCACCCAAAATCCGGGAGAACAATGCCCGGATATTTTCGAACCGGCCGGTATTCCATGAGCATTGAGCCCGGAGATTCGCTAATATTCAAAACGATGGAGCGTAAGTCGGCGCCTTTCATTTTTTTCGGAGGCGCGGGCGTGTACCCAGTGGATAGGGTTACCTCATAGTCCGCATCAGCGTCGAGTTCGTTTAGCGCGCAGGTGAACTCAACGAGAGGGGATTCATGCCTGCGAAAGGCTATCACCATGCCATCGCCTTCGGCGGGGCGGTGATACTGCCGCACGTGCCAGTCTTTTGGGTTGGTGGTGACGTCCGTTAACGGGTATAAATTGCCAAAATAGTACTTGCGGATACGCTTGCCTTCCGCTATGGCAGCGCGCAACAGTTCGCGCGGATACTCCGCGGGGCGGGTGTCTTCACAGAAGGAAATGCCGGCATTGAATCCGCTGCGGAAGTTATACGGATCGGCACCCATTTGCCCGCTGACGTTGAATGGCACGTACCGGCTCAGCCCGCCGGTCATCACCTGGTTTTGTAATGCCGCTTGATGAAAATTCTTATTCAGGAGCGGCGTGATGGTGGCATCGGTCCGCCACAGCGGAATCGCGCGCGCACACAACTCCAAATCGATGCGCCCGCCGCCGGAGGCGCAATTGTCAATCGCGATATCCGGATGTGCGGCGCGCATATCATCCCACCACCGGTACAGCCCTTCGACGTATCGAATCTCCGCCATGCCCACTCGATCCGGACCAGCGGCGGCATCAAGTTTTTGCCATAATGGCGTATAGGACACTGCATTATCGATCCGCACCCAGCTTAGTCCGTACGCGTCAATCAAGCCGCCAATATAATCGGTGATATACTGCCGGGCCTCCGGAACACCAAGGTTAAACATTCCCCAGCCGCCATCGTCCGGCAACACCACCCATTCGGGATGTTCGGCGGCCATCAGTGTTCCCGGACATATCCGTTCCGGTTCGAACCACAAGAGAAACTTCAACCCCGCACGATGCACCGCCTCCGCAACAGGCTTCAACTGATTCGGAAAGCGGGTTGAATTAAAGCCCCGCTCCACGGGCACTACGTAATTGCCCACCTTTGGAAAATCGTCTTTTCCATAGTAGGCGTCATACCAATAGCACTCAAATCCAAGATCCTTTCCCGAATCCAGGTGTGCCAGGGCCAAGGCTTCCGTGCATTTGTCCATTTCGTAAAACGCGGTACTCAGATGGGCTATCGGCGGAACCACCACTTCCCCGCGCACCCTGGGCACAATATGGCGAATCATCATGGCCCGCCAAAGGTTGGTGGCCCGGATCTCATCCCCGCCAGACCATTGCATCATCAAAATGCGCAGCGTACGTATCGATTCACCCGGATGCAGCGCCAAATGCATGTTCTGCATGCCCGCCTCCACCGACACCGTCCCGTCGCGGTTCTCCACCGCCGCGCTCCATTGACCGGTCCAGCCGATGCCCACCACCGCCCCGCCGCCATTCCATTGCACATTGAAAAACGGGCAGGCGCCCAATGATGACCGCCCGGCATTGGGTGCAAATGCATGGCGCTGTCCCGGCAGCACCGGCTCGCTGAACGGGAGCCAGTCATCCACACCACAGGTACTGCGCAGACTGTGGAAGGTTACAGGCTTGCCTGCTTCACAGGGGAAAAACACATTCAACACACGCACTTGTTCCAAAATAGGTGTGTCCGCACTCCCGGTGTTGGTGAAATGGACCGTCCAATCAACCCCAGGATGATCCGTAAACGCGGTGGCAACGGCACGCACTTCCAGTTTTGTGTCGGGATCGGTGAAAATGAGCGACCTGCGCTGTCCATCCTCGATGGAATCCACCTCAACACGGCGTTCCCACGACGGCAACAGCATATGGGAAGGGCGTCCGCCATACATGAAGGAAAAGGGACATCCTGCATGATCCGAAAAGGCACGATCCGCCCACGCAAGATTGGTTTTAACATCGTCAGAAACCGAGCACAAAACAGCAACCATCATCATCGTAATTACAGAAATCATTGTCACCCTTTCTCAAACAAGGCATCGTGGCAAGCTGATCGTGTCATCAAAGGACACCACGACCGCCAATAACTTGTAAAAATACTACCATCTACAAAGTGCATGTGAATCGCTTATGCGCTCCACATATTCTTGGGTCTATTAAATCTCCTTGTATATTTCCACCGCATAGACCGGCACCGGTTTTTCGGTCTTGATCGTTAATTTGGAAGCGTTCTTGGCGAATAGCCGCCAGGTTACCCATCGGGGCCTGCACACAGCATCCGTAAGCGACTCTTTCCCTGCGGAGAGGCTCACTGGTATTGAGGCGGCATAGTCCATCCCCGCCGTGCCCATTTTCACGCGGATCAGCATCCGGCCTTTGGTGGAAACATCAAGTGCAAGGGCGGCTTCCCCCGTAACCATGCGGAATTTCTCTTTTCCAGCTTCCTCCACCTTGCCCCAGCCCCTTTCCCCATCAGGGAGGCTATCCAGGCTGATGGACGATACGGGCTCATAGAACTTGCCCTGTAATCCTGATGCCCAGATGTCCACATAGGGCTCCTTCACTTCCGCAATCGATTCGGCGACCGGGTATTTCAAACGTTCGCCGGTGATGAGCTTAACGAGCCTTCCGACGGTAAATGCCGCCCAAACACGGACCACCGGCATCTTTCCGGGAGCGTCAAGCGGCCCCGCGAAGAAACGCTGTTGAAGATCGTCCGCTTCAAGGTAGAGATCCCGGAGTTCATCGTCTTTCAGCAAGTCTTCCCCACTAGAATTATTCCACCCCCTTATGTACCCCCGCGCAAGATAGACGGAACAGAAGCCGTACGTGTCATACCCCAGCCATCGGAGCCGCTCCGGAGCCCATTTCGCCGCAAGTGGCGGAAGCAGCCTGGCAAGCTTATCCCGCAGCCGTTGGGCTTCCAGGCGCATGGCGTCCGGATAGTCAATCGCATATACCCAGCCATGGCACACAAACCGTAGATGGTTGCTCACCGCAAAAGGCGGATCGGGCCGCATTTCATCCGCCATATAGCAGGCCCCGGCGTCATACTCGTCAAACAAGCTTTTTGCCATCGGATAGAGCTCTGCGTCCGCTATTTTCCGGGTCGCCGCCGCGTCGAGTTGGGCCTTGTCCAAGGCAAGGATGTGCCACAAGAATTGCGATTCCTTCCATCCCAGAAGATCCCCGTTTTCCATGGCAATGCCGTTCCACCATACCCCCCATACGCGCTTGTACAGATCTTTATCACGATAACCCGCGGGATATTCCGCGCTCTGCTGCAAATAGCCGCGCGGTGCATTCACGTCGGTGGTGTATGCCCCCACCTGATGACAAGGGAAATTGTTGTCGCAAATAAGCACCGATGTGCCGCTGCAACACCAACTTTTAAAATCATCCACGTTCTTATTGGTGAGAATCTCCGCCGCCGTGCCGCCCCCGGTGGTCAGCACGGGCATGTAGTCCAGCACACCCTGTTCTTTTAAGGTGGAAGTGAACGCAAACATAAAATCACGGCAACTGTTTTCATTCTTTTCGAGCGCCACCTGATACGGCACGCCATCCGGCGGACATACCGGCATGATCTCCGGACTGTCCGGACGCATCTGCCGGATCTTCTTATATAAGGCCGCCAGCACTGTTCCCCGGGCTTGGCCGTAATGAACGGCATCCTGTACGGGATCGCCCGTTATTCCATACAGCTTCTTGTCTTCCTCATGCACCAAGCCAAAGATATCATCCTCATTAAACATCGCAAATGCCGCCGTGGGGCACACCTCGTTCAACTGGCTGTACTTCGCCGCGAGCACGTCCACATCGTTCTTGACCTCATAGCCCAGTTTTCCCCACATCTCCTTTACACCCGGCTCCACCGTATGATTCAAGTCGTAATGCAGCGGGTCTTTTTGTTTTCCGTCCAAGGTCTTGGCCGCGGCCCACTCCGAATTGTAGTGGTCAGGATTCATGGCGAACACCTGCGTGATGAAATGCTCATGACAGTACTGGCCCACCTTTTGGCAGAACACAAGCTGCTCCGGTGTCCAGGGATAGCGAAATTTCGATGCCGACTGCGCGTTGTATCCCACCACTTGATTGCCATACCAGAAAATGTTCTGGTTAATCTTAAGCTGCGGCAGACAATGGATGTTCTGGATCGCTTCCTCTTCCGAAGGGGGAAAACCGGTGAAGGCGCCCCGGACATCCATCAGTGGCTTGTCCGCCACCTCGGCCGTCTTGATCCGGACCTTGCCACCCTCTTTAATCAGCAATTGTTTAAATGACTGAAATGCATAGAAGGTTCCCGCGCCACAAAACTGCTCTCGTTTGCTGTCATAATCGTAACCCGCGAGGATCACTATATTCTGGCCACCGTGCTTCCCCACTTTGAGGAAATAGCCCTCTTTCCCAAAATCCTTCCAATCGGTAAAGTCATGTTCCGGCGTCGTGGGATCATCCCACTTCCCGAAGGAAAGTCCTAACTCATCGAAGATTTGTTGGGTTTTCGCGTTATGGGATGGGTTCCCCAGCAAGATCAAGGTGTCGTAGCCGCTGTAATCACCGAGCGTATCGGTCACGCCGGCCACATGCTGTACGCCGGATTCCTTGAGGAACTGGATCAACTCCTCTTCAATGACCGTGCTCGCACCAACCAACTCGCCGGATTCATGGCGCACCGTCTGATACGATCCACCCTCACGACGAACCACTGCGGCATGTGTCATTGTGATAAACGACCTGTTTAAACCGTAATCCACGTAACGGGGAAGCGGGAGCATCTCCCAGGAGGGAGGCACCTCCCCCTTCCAATGTGCCGCACCTGTTCCAGCAAACGCCGGATCACTAATTCCCATTGCCAGGCATAAGGACACCATCACGCACATTCGCCATGACATATATCGCCTAGTTCTCATTTTCATGCATCTTCCTCGCTCAACGCCACTGCGGTTTCCATCTAACGAGGAGATAGTATACAGCATTATTGGAATATATATTGTGCTTCGCTCAATTACAATAGCCCATTTTTTATTGTATTCCGGGATAAACGTTGAATAATGTTATCATTCTGGCAATCCTCAACCGGAACAAATAAAGGACAAGGGATGAGACGGTTTCTAGTGGTTCTTATTGCAGTATGCCTTGTGCATGGCATCGTGTGCGCCGAGGAATTTTTGCCGAAACTTCAGGAGGGTTTTCTTTCCCCACCCCTCCAAGCGCGCACCCGCTGTTTCTGGTGGTGGCTGAATGGCAACGTAAACCGGGAAGCCATTACACGCGATTTGGAAGAAATGAAAGCGAAGGGGTATGGCGGGGCGTTGATTTTCGATGCGGACGGTTCAAGCCAGCGTGGCAATAATCCTGTCCCGGCGGGTCCCATGTTCGGCTCGCCCGCATGGCGCGAATTATTCAAACATGCGGTGACGGAGGCGGACAGGCTGGGCCTTGAACTGAGCCTAAATATACAGAGTGGATGGAACCTTGGTGCGCCCGATGTGACCCAGGAAGAAACGGCGAAGCAATTGACATGGTCCGAGACGCGGGTCGAGAGCAATTCCGCCGAGGAAACCGAGTTGCCAGTTCCGGACCATCGCGAGGGCTACTATCGGGACATTGCCGTGTTGGCGTATAGGGAGAATTCACCCGCCGAATATTCCAGACCCATCCGCCAACTAAAAGAAAAATCGGCCTTCCGCGAGATCGGCGGCTCGGCCCCTGACTGCCGTCCACTATTGGAGGATAACGCCCCATCTCCCGGTGAAACAGGAATACGCATTGGTGACATCATTAATATAAGCAGCAATATGTCCGATAACGGACACCTGCAATGGAAAGCGCCCAAGGGCGCTTGGGTGGTACTGCGTTTTGGGTACACGGTATCCGGCGCGCGTGTTTCGACCTCTAGCGGGGAATGGCAAGGCCCAGTGGTGGATTACATGAGCACTCCCGTGCTGCGCGCTTACTGGGACCGGCATGTTCAACCACTGCTCGACGACATCGGACCGCTTGCGGGAAAATCCCTGAAATACCTGCATTCGGATAGCTGGGAATGCGGCGGCATGAATTGGTCGCCGGGATTTGAAAACGAATTCCAGGATCAGCGCAAATATGATCCTATTCCGTATCTACCGGTAATTGCGGGCAAAATAGTCGAGGATCGGGACAAAAGCAACCGGTTCCTGGCCGATTTCCGGAAAACGATCGGCGAATGCGTCGCGGAAAACCACTATGCAGTCTTCGCGCAACTGGCCCACAAGGCAAATCTTGGCATTCATCCCGAGTCAGGCGGTCCGCATGCCGGCCCGTTTGACGGCCTGAAATGTCTCGGTAAAAGCGATATGCCCATGAACGAATTCTGGGTGCCTTCCCCCCACCGCCCCAATCCCGAAAACCGGTTCTTCGTCAAACAGGCGGCCAGCGCGGCCCATGTCTATGGCATGTCTCTCGTAGGCGCGGAAGGCTTCACCTCCATTGGACCACATTGGGATGACGTGCTGTGGAAATCGGTCAAACCCAGTTTCGATCATGAGGCATGCGCCGGGCTGAACCTTACCTTTATCCATACCTTTACCTGTTCTCCGGCGGAAATGGGACTGCCCGGTCAAGAATATTTTGCGGGCACCCATTTCAATCCCAACGTTACATGGTGGGCGCAGGCCGGCGCGGTTATAAGCTATCTGAACCGATGTCAGTTCCTGTTGCAACAGGGCCAGTTTGTCGCGGATGTATGCTATTACTATGGCGACCACGTGCCCAACATTGCGGCCCGAAAAGAAGCCGATCCCGCGGGTGTATTGCCCGGCTATGATTACGATGTGATAGACGAGACGGTGTTGTGCGAACGGCTGACGGTAAATGACGGCATGCTTTCGCTGCCCAGTGGCATGCGTTACCGGCTGCTGGTCTTGCCCGATCATAAGACACTATCGTTAAACGCTTTGGAGAAGGTGGCTCAACTTGTGAAGAATGGGGCAACGGTCTTAGGCGCCAAGCCTGAGCACATAACCAGTCTTTCTGGATATCCCGCCAGTGAAAAACGCTTTAAAAAACTCGCCGATAAACTCTGGGGGAAAAAGCCCCTCCCGGCAACCGGTCAGGTAGTTCATGCCATGAGCGCCAAGCAGGTTTTGTCGTCAATGCAGGTTGTTTCAGATTGCGCCTGGGAGGGGGCTGAGGATGCCTACGGATACATACATCGTCGTGTTGGCGATGTGGATATCTATTTTGTCTCGAACCGGGGCGAAGACGCCACGAAAAGCGTTTTTACGTTTCGCGTATGCGAAAAACAGCCCCTGCTATGGGATCCGCTTACCGCCTCGATGCGAGAAGCAAAGGCGTTTCGACAACACGATGGCCTGACAACCGTGCCACTCATATTTGAACCCTATGGTTCGATTTTTGTGATCTTCGGCAAGGCCATCTCGCCGGACTCCCAGGGAAGCGCGGATACAAACTATCCCGCATACAAAGAAGCAATTACTCTGGCAGGGAATTGGCGCGTCGCCTTTGATCCCGCATGGGGCGGGCCAGAAACGGTCGAATTCGAAACACTGACCAGTTGGCCGGATCGCCCGGAAGAAGGAATTCGTTATTATTCAGGGACAGCCCTGTATCGAAAGAATTTTACACTCTCAAAGGAATTGGCGGATGCCGGTTGTGGGATGGCAATCGATCTTGGGGAGGTTCATGAGATAGCCGAAGTAACGTTGAATGGACAAACACTGGGGATCTTATGGTGCAAACCCTTCCGCGCCGATATCACGAAGGCGGTGTGCACAGGCGACAATCAACTTGAGATAAAGATCGTGAATAACTGGCCTAACCGGCTGATTGGCGACACTTCCCTCCCTGCCGAAATGCGGCGCACAGAAACAAATATCACAAAATTCTGCGCCGATATCCCATTGTCAATTTCGGGGCTGCTCGGTCCCGTGCGTGTGATGATATATTATCCTTAAGAAAAAACATCTCAGATAGAATAAATTGTAAATTTAGCAATTCGATCGTGGAGGATATGAATATGCTGAAACATTCTTTTTTCTTCCCTAAAATCGGGTTTTCAGTAGTGGTGGCCCTGTGTGTATCAGGCATAACCTTTGCCGACGTCAGAATGCCCGCCGTCTTTTCCGACCACATGGTGCTTCAACAGAATACACGGGTACCTGTATGGGGCTGGGCCGACCCCGGCGAAAAAGTCTGTGTTTCCATCGCGGGAAAAACAAAAACTGCTAAGGCGGGGAAAGATGGAAAATGGTCCGTGAGATTAGGGAAATTGAGCAGTGGTTCAACGCTGGTGTTGACCGTTCAAGGCAAGAACACGCTGATCATCAACGACGTACTGGTGGGAGAGGTGTGGCTCGCGTCAGGCCAATCGAATATGACCATGCAGGTGAGCCGTTGCGACAATTTCGACCAGGAAAAAGCCAGGGCTGACTTTCCTCAACTCCGCATGTTTACAGTGATGCGTCATGCATCATTGAATCCACAATCTAACTGTGAGGGGCAGTGGGTTGTTTGCACCCCCGATACCGTTGGCGAGTTTTCCGCCACGGCCTATTTTTATGCTCGGGAGATTCATCAGCACCTCAATGTACCGGTGGGAATCCTTCATTCTTCCTGGGGCGGCACCAAAATCGAACAATGGACAAGCATCGAGGCTATGCAGCGCGAGTCCAAACTACGGAATTTTGTGGAAGCCTATCAGCTTCAAACAATGAAAAGAGCCCGACAAAACATAAAAAAACCTGCGAAGATCCCGTCGAACTTGTACTGCGGCATGATTTCCCCCCTGATCCCCTATGCCATTCGCGGCGCTATCTGGTACCAGGGCGAGGCCAATAGCGCCAAACCCGAAAGTGCAGCGCTCTACGCCACACAACTCCCCGTGCTCATCAAGGATTGGAGAAGCCGATGGGACCAAGGCGCATTTCCGTTCGCTTGGGTGCAACTCCCTAACTATTCAAGAAAAGGCGAGGGTTGGACACTGGTGCGCGAGTCCATGCGGCGAACCCTCTCCGTGCGGAACACAGGCATGGCCGTCACTATTGACATCGGAGTTCCCGGCGACATCCATCCAAAGAATAAACAGGATGTTGGCAAGCGCCTGTCCCTGTGGGCATTGGGAGATGTTTATGGGAAAAAGGTGGCTTCCTCTTCGGGGCCGCTCCTTACCGGTTATAAAACCAAAGGCGGCAAAATCGTGTTGTCATTCAACCACGCCGACGGCGGCCTCATCGCCAAAGAAGGTGGATTGCAGGGATTTGAACTGGCGGGTCCGGACGGCCAATGGCGCGCCGCCCAAGCCCGTATTGAAGGGAACAAGATTCTTGTATCCTCGCCCGAAATCAAAAAACCTTCAGCGGCCCGATATGCTTGGTCAAATACCCCAATTTGCAGTCTTTATAATGGCGCAGGACTCCCCGCCTCGCCGTTTCGAACAAGGAGCCCAAACGGCTGGTGATGCCTCGATGCGCTGGTAATATGAAATCCAGCATCTTGCATCGGGGACTCACATAAAGAAACACCATGCTTTTTTTGATATGATGGTCCCATTACATTTAAGAAAGATTGGAGGCTATTATGCAATCCGGCATTCAACGGCGGCAATGCAAGACTGTCCTTTTTCTGCTCATTCTTTCAGTTCCGTTTATCGGCGCCGCCGCCGAAGCGCCCGCACCCAATGTGATAACGCAGTTCTCCACCATCAACGCCATTCTAGACGGGCTGTATCAGGGCCATTGGCGCTGCGCGGACGTTCTCAAACATGGCGATTTTGGCATCTGCACCTTTGACGGCCTGGACGGCGAAGGCATTCTCCTCGAAGGCAAGGCTTATCAGGCCAAGGCCGATGGCACTGTAATTACTGTTCCCGGCGATTTAACCATCCCCTTTGGCTCCGTTACGTTTTTTAGTCCGTCCCAAAAGATCTCCCTCTCTGACATATCGGACTATGAACACCTGGAAACCGCCCTGGACAACAGTATTAAAGATAAAAATGCCTTTTACGCTGTCCGCATTGATGGGGTGTTCAATCATGCGAAGGCCCGGAGTTGCCCCAAACAAAGTATGCCTTATCCCCCTCTCGTGGAAGTAACCAACCACCAAACCGTCTTCGACTGGCAGAATGTCGAGGGAACATTCGCCGGATTCCGCTATCCTCAATACATGCAAGGCCTTAACCTTCCCGGATATCATCTTCACTTCCTATCGAAAGACCATTCCAAAGGTGGCCACGCTCTGCAATGCGCCTTTGACACAGCGAATGTCTACATTGCCGAAATCCGTACCTTTAACATGATCCTGCCCGAATCTAGGGAATTCGCTGCAAAAGACCTCTCAGGCAACCGCGAACAGGAACTCAATGCCGCGGAACGAGATCGGAAATAGTCCCCTTTTACATTCCACCCATCGATCTTCCAACGTTCTTTGGTATTGCGCCCCGTTTCCCTAAACATTTACTGTTCCCGGCCATAAACAATGTTAATTTGCCCATAATTTTCCTGTTGATATTGTGTAAGTATCATGGTACCATAAAGATGTAAGGGTTTTCCTTACACGCAGGTACAAGGAGGCATTTGCGAAATAGGCCTTTTTCTCC
>ERZ795059.1906-NODE-1906-length-22476-cov-7.682887_pt1 | contig 22476 bp, 28 predicted proteins | sample MGYA00375143_ERZ795059 | MGnify/ENA primary metagenome ERZ795059 (study PRJEB30188, sample SAMN05720168) | activated sludge metagenome | isolation source: Anaerobic digester | place: USA | collected 2015-01-07 ... | reverse complement strand
TATTTACCCCCAAAGCTTACGCCGTTTGTTAATCTAAGTTTCTTAGCCATTTATTATATCTCCTATATATATAGTTATTCTTTCTTAGGAAGGTTAAGTAAAGATTTATTTAATGATTGAAGTTTTGAAATCATATCCTTTGTAATCTTCTCTGTTTGTTTAAGAGCATTAGACAGATCATCAATAAAGATGTTGATCTCTTGTGTATAATCCTTATTTCCTGTAATATAATCAGCTGCTATTTTATCCATCATACTATTAAATCTAGTAGTAAGACTAAAATATAATTCTGCTGGACTTGGATTTCCAGAATAAATATCTTTTATTGAAGTATAAACAGCATTTTTTACGTCATATACATCTTTTTGAGATTTTTGATCATCAGGAAAAGCATCAGATAATAAGGCATAAAAATCTATTTTTTGTGCTTCGTTTACTTTTCTTTCTTTAAGAATACGCATTTGACTCTCCCTAATCAAGAAGCTTCTTTAAAGAAGCAACAAATTTATTTTTTAAATCAGTGAACTTAGAAAAATCATCTTCATCGAGATAGCCTTCATTACGACCATCAATAGCAACCTTGTATAACCCTGGTGGTGTTGATTTTAAACTAACAATAAAATTAATTTGTTTTTCTGTTTCTTTAATTTTCATTATAACCATCCTTTAGGAAGAAGTTTTCTAGTATCTATTTCTTTTACAGATTCATTCATTCTTAAATCTGAATGAGCACTTAATCTAGGATTCTTTTTTTCAACTAAAGATGAAAGTCGAATAGCAGTTCTTTGAGCTTCGATAATAGTTTTACATTTTAAGATGTCTTCTTTTATAATTTTATAATTAGGATTTTCGCTAATAAGAGATTCATAGTAATCTTGTACTTCATCTTCATTGCCAATATCTAGCTCAACTTCATGATCAGAAGGCATTGCCACAGGACCATAATCTGAATAATCAAATGCATCATCAGCAGTTACTGCGTATTCATCTGAGTAAGCATCAGGTTCTTCTTCATTCATAAGACCATCATCAATTTCTTGTTCATAGGAATTAATTACGCTTTCAAGATTCTTAATCTTTTTTCTTAAAGATAATACTTTTGATTCTAAAGCTAATTTTTCCTCAGAAAGCTTTTTATTCATATCTTTATATTTTTTATTCTCTACAGTCAATTTATCATTAGAACTTGCAAGAGATTCATTCAGATCCACCATTTCTTTAAACTCTTCCGCTGTAAATCTTGAGCCTTTTTCAGCATTTGCTAATTCAATTAATGATTCGGCTTTAATAGAATACTCTTTAGCTTCATCAAGAAGAGTAGTAGCAAGTTCATATTTTTCTTTTAGATCATTTAATTCTTTAGTTAAATTAGCTACATTTTCTTCAATAGAAGCTTTTTCTGACTCCTTTGTAGCTAAAGATTCTTCTAACTTTGGAACGATAAGACCTTTTTCTGCAAGATCAAGAGATTCTTTTTTAAGAGCTTCAAGTTTAGCAGAGATACTTTCATGCATATCGGGAAGAAATTCATCAGAAGTAAATGAAAGAGCTTCTTCGATAGCGGCAATTTTTTCTGAAATTGTACTCTTTTTATCTGCTTCTTCAAGTATCTTTTCAAGATTTAATCTTGTAGTTTTTTCAGTAAGCATCTTTAATTTATCAGACATTATATAAGTCTCCTCAATATTATTTATAGTTAAACTTTTTGTAATAGGTGTACTTTCTTCTATTTGTTTACTTTCTTTTGTAACATAAACTTGATACGATGGTGAAATAACATAATCAAAAAATCTCTCTAATTCAACTGAATCATCTATTACATTGTTATCTTCATCTAGTTCGCCTAGTATAGAACTTGATACCCCAAGACCATATCCAGCTTCAACCATTTTATTAAGTTTCTTTTCAAAATTTTCATCTACAATATAAGCATCTACGTATAGAATGCCATCTCGAACATGTGGATTTTTTGATACTGAAAGAATATCCTTTACTGAACCATCATCTTCTGGATGATCAGCTAGATTAGCTGTCACAACCTCTTTGTATTCTTTTTCAATTTTTCTTCCAAGTGATTCTTTATAAGTTCTTCCATTTAAGTTTTTCTTTCCTAAACGCCAAACTGGAACTTCCCATTTTTCTAAAATGGGAAATTGTTTACCTTCTGCTTCTACTATTTTAAAAGACTCTTGAAGAGAAAGCTTTCGTATTACTAAAGGTTCTCCCCAATCTTTAGAAAAGTTTTCTGTTAATCGCTGTTTTGACATAAATTTAATTCCTCTGTTAATATAATAGTTAAATCTTTGAAGATAAAACCTATAAGTATTTTTATTTGAAGCCTCTGCCGAACTAAAGATTTCCAGGCTTTCTTACGAAGAATATGTAAACTCATTTCATCCTACCAATTTTTATTAAAAACTATCATTCTTTAATTCTCTTTTTTGTTAATCCAAAGTTCTCTTTCATCATCATATATTTTACTTCATCAGTTTTGCTTAAGTTTGGAGTAAACATAAAATGTTCCCCCTTTATCACTCCTTCAGTAAATCCTAGCTTTTTCTTAGCATCAAAAAATGACTCTCTAAAAATGTCTTCTGATAAACGACTAAGAGATTTTGCAATTTTCTTTTGCTTATTTTCTCTAAATTCTGGTTCTTCAAATTCAGGAGCTTGTTTAATCTCTAAGTCTACTGAAGCTTGAATTTGCTTCATCCAAGAATCAATATCTTTACTATTAAATCCAGCATATTTCTGAAGTATGTCTGCAGCTACTTCTGGAGGTATAGAATCTATAGCTAAAGCAGTCTTTAAATTATCAATTACAGCATTCGCAAGTTCCATTGTGTCTTTTTGAATTGTAATTCCATCAGAAGATTGTTCAGTAACTGGGTATGCAAGACTTAATTGAAACTCAGTTTCTTCACCATCAAAAAGATCCATAAGAACAAATTGAGTTTTTACTAAATCTGTAAGCTCAGTAAGTATTGCTGTTTGATTGACATATACTTCTCTAGCAAATACTTTACTTTGCTGTAATAAAGCTTTTCCAGCATCGCCCCATCCACCATCAGATCCAGTAATTAAATATCCTTTCGGAATTAAAGTTGAGGCAATCAGCTCATTCCTAAGAAGTTCTATATCTGCAATATCTCCAAGATCTATAGAGTTAGAAAGCAGCTCATATTCAAATGTATCAATAGCTGTCCAAATAGAAGCACCAATACCTGTGTCTTCTTTTCCATTATCTATTTCGACAAAATTCATATACTCTTGTCTAGCTTCATTTATAGCTATCATTCTTTCGGTAGGAGTCATATTTTCATCTACTTTAACTTTAAAAACTTCTTTTGGAAGTTTAGCAACACGAGCTAACGCCAATAAATTTTGACTAGACTTCCATTCTCTAAATAATGAAATGGAGTTGATCAAAAGAGGCCTTCCAAAAGGTGCGAATTCAGATTGAGTTGAAAATCTTCTAAAATGGCTTACTGCCCATGGAGGAAGAACAAGTTTATTTCCTTCAAGTCCAAAACCAAATAAGTAACGCCTAAACATCTGAGTATAATCATTATTTTTTAACTTATCAGAAAGTATATCAGCTAAATCATCAAGCTTTAAGCGATAAGAACTTATATAAGAAAAATCTTTTGTTAGTTTCCGAAGTTCTTCTAAAGCTGAAAACTCTATTCTTTTGGATATTTGATATGGACTAATTGGAATAACTTCTTCAATTCCTTTTTCTGCTGAGATAGAACGAACCCAGAATGAGTCGGCAAATTTTGCAATGTCATAAGATGTATTTTCTAATACAGAACGATTTACACCTATACGATCAAAAAATTCATAAATATATTGTTCTACTTTTTTATCTTTTGCGTAAACAGTAAGAATTTTTCCACTTTCATCTGGATTTATAGTTTCATTAGAATACAAGCGAATAGCAAGATTTAAATAGCCACTATTCCTTTCAGCAAAGTCTAGGTCATTATAACGTTGAATTCTATTTTCAAGCTCTTGAGAAGTAGTTAAATCATTTGCCCATTCTTTATACATCCTCTGAACATCTGTAGACATTGAAATAGGCTTCACAGATCGTAGTTCACTATCATAATGACCAGGAAAAGGAGTTTTAATCGTGGATTGAGGATCTTTTTTGAAAGTTATACGAAAAAATTTAAGAAGAGATTTTGTTGTATTATCAAAATTAGCCATTATTAGTTCCGTCCTAGATATATAGTTAAAAAAAGCCAGTACTGTATATTAGTACTGGCTTTTAAAAACTCTAGAACTTAATTTCTACTTTTTTTGGCTTTTTCTCCTCTGCAACTGGAACTTTAATTGTTAAAATACCGTCTACAAATGATGCTTCAATTTTTGATAGATCAAACTTATTTGACATTGGATATCTTGCTTTAAAATTTGAAGCTTTAATTCCCTGACTAATAACAGCATACTTATCTTCTTTCTTTTGGGCTTCTCCTTCAATAATAATGGAGTCATTGTCAGTAGTTACAGAAATACTATTCCGATCATATCCAGCAATCGCTAATCTAAGAATAGTTTCTCCTGTATCTTTTTCAACCAAAAGATCTGTAGGTGGAAATCCCGTTCCTACGTGAGCCCAAATTCTATCCATTTCTTGGAAAGCCTCTTCAATCCAGTTACTTTCAAAAAAGTCCTCTGGAAACATAAAACGTGTCATAGACACCTCCTATAAATAATAGCCCCTGTTAACCAGGCAGCTTATAAATCTACTTCTTTTTTTCCATTTTCATAATCATCTAATTCTTTAGGAGCTAGCTTTTTTAATATAGCTTGAAATTCCCCAACATGGACATTTTCTTCTGATGCTATATCAAGAAAAATCTCTTTTAATTTTGAATCTTCAACGGAGTCTGCCATTTTTGTATACATATTTACTGCGTCAAGCTCTGCTATAATAGCTTGACGAATAGCTCTTTTTAATCCTTCAGAAGTAAATTTTTCTTCATTTACATCTAATGACGTTGAAGCTTCTTTTATTATTTTCATAGTTATATAATTCCCCTATTAAGAATTTCTTCTAAAGTTCTCTTTTCATTCTTAATCCATCGAGACATTGTTTGATTATCTTTATTTTTATCTATATAAAGATCTACATCTTGAGTTATATTATTAAATCCTTGAATAAGAGCAGACGCCCCACCTAATATCATATATTCTATTTCTAACTTTTTAAAGAGTTTAACTAATTTTTTGAAAAATTGTGTATAGGACGAATCATTTATTTTCATTTAACTCTCGCTTTTAGTTGTTATAAGCAATACTAAGTCCCTTTATTTTATAGTTAAAAAATTAATCAATACCAAACGAACATTTATAGACTGGTATCCCTTTTAATATTAGAATCTTCCATATTTTCCAAAATGTTTTTTATGAATAGTATTTCTCTTTTCATAGTTGATAGAATTGTCAGAAGTTGATTTCATATGTTCTGGAATAATTGAATTAATTGACCATACCCTAGACATTAATCCTGTACATAATATATTCGTACAAGGAATAAGTTTTGGTAAGGGCATATTAGGATCAAAATCTACTTCTGAAACTTGTCCGCACTTATTACATTTATACTCATAAATCATCTCTTACCTCTTTTGTATAAGTTCTCTTAAACGATCTTTTGTCCAATCAGGAAGATCTGTTCTTTTTTCAATATAATAGTTAAAATATTCTAGAATGGATTTTTTAGTTTCTCCTTTATGAGTTATTTCATCTTCTTTTTGTTCTTTAACTTCAATATCTCGTATATGTATAGAAGAATATTTTTCTTTATAAAACTTCCTTGCTTGCTTATTAGAAGGAGCATTTTTTATATCCCAAATTTGATATAATGCTTCTACTTTTGGTAGATCTTTACCATATTCAACTTCATAATAATCTAGAAACTTTGGTACTTCAATATAAGTTGCTTTATCTGCAATACTTAAAAGATTATTTTTTTCTCCTTTCTCATCAAATCTACTTTGAACAGGCATTCCTAATTCATAATTCTTTTGAGACTTATGAATATGCCCACCAACTCGAGTACCTTTCAAATATGAAATATCTATTCCTGTTTTGTGTTTTCCATATTGAATAGTTTCATCATCAAAATGATAGAGTATATAGTCATTTATTTTATACTCTTCTGGAAGATTTGAATAATATTCTTTCATAGGAGGCAATACAGATGATTGTGTATAGTATGGTAGAAACAGAAATGTCTTACCTTCAATAACTTTTTGACAAGGCTCAAGTATAAGTTCTATTCTTGGATTATTTTGAAGAGGTAATATTGAATGAGAGTTTCTTGTGCCTGAAAAATCATGATTCCCTGCAAGAAGTATAATCTTTTTAAACTTGCTTTTCGCAAAAAACTTTTCTGCTTCATCATATTCTTTTGGAGTAGGTAAAGCATTATGAAATAAATCTCCAAGAGATATAAATGTTGTTTGATCATTATTAAACTCTTGTTCAAGAACCCAAGAATCATATGCTTGAATAGCTGAAAAGAAAGGCTCTGTTTCTTTTATATGTTTATCTTTTTCTATTATAATCATTTTAAACCCTTATAAAAATATAATACAAAAATGCACTCTTAATAGAGTGCAATTATTAGTTTAATCTACAATCTCTAAACGAGAAGGATAAACATCAATCATACGATTTCCGACGCGAATAATTACCTTTTCGCCGAATCCTAATACTTCATAAACTTGACCAAGTTCAATTCCGTATGAAAGATATAATCCTTCAAGCGTGCCATCATTCATTGGAATAAATCTAACCTTCATATATTACTCTCCTATTTTTTGTGTATTTAATGCAAAGGTCATAATCTTTATTACGTCTTCTTTGCTAAAATTTGATTTAGTTCCACCTTTACCAGAATAAATCAGTGGTTTATTATTATACATTTGATCCTGAAGCATTTGTTTATATCTTATGCAATTCTTAAGAGGTATATTTGTAATTTCTGAAATTCTTTTATCTGATATAAGTCTTACTCCATCAGTATCAAATAAAGCTTCAATATACTTATTGAGTTCTTTTTTCGTTTCGACTAAATCAATTGGAAGCTTACCATTTTTAGATATCGCTTCTACTGAGATAAATAAACCAAACTCAATTGCTAAAGATATAAGTAACATTATAAAAAATTGATAATCTGGCCCACTTACATTTAATAGTGGAATTCTTTTAGCTATCAATTCGAATGTATCAGTAGTAATTGCCTCCTGTTTATTAGTTGAAGAAGCTTTTTCGAGAGCCATATTAAGTTGTGACTGAAGTTCTACTATTTTAGCATCATTCTCAAGAATAATTTTATTAAGTCTTTCAACAGAAGTCATAAGATTCTTAGGCAATAAATCTTCAGTAATGGACTTCTGATGTTGTGCATTAATTTTCTTTAAAGAATCAATTTTTTCTTTTAAGAAGTCTATATTTGTATTGACCACCAGAGTTGAAGTCTGAACTTGTTTACTTTTCTGATCAATGGTATTTACAATAAAAGAAAGCGAACCATTGAACATTATTATAGTAAACAATAAATAACCAAACACAAGACCTATAAGACTCTTCCAAGAATCTGTTCCATTCTTTCTAGAAGTTTTTATTTTGATAATAAAAATAACTTGAAGTGATGATACAACAAATGCTAAAGCAAGCCATCCCCAGAATTGAAGAGTTCCTATAGGCGCGATTGACGTAAATGAAAGTGATACTAAAAATACACTTACCAAATACAAAAATACAGCCTGTACTGATTTAATACTATTAAAGGTCCTTTCCTTCATTTCTTTGTACTCCATAAAATATGGTGGGATTATGCATCCCACCTTATATATTACTTTTTTGGTTTTGGAATCATTGAAAGATTCTTTTTCTTAAGATTCAAAGAATTACCATCTTTGAAATGGACCTTATGATGATCACAACAAAGTCCATGATTTTCCAAAATAATCCTGGCTACATAAGCCTGACTACCGTTCATATAGTAGCCAGGAATTACTGCATAAGGATTTACATCCCTTGAGTGTTCACACTTGATTGAAATATTATACTCATCGAAAATATTTTTATCTTCACGATCAATTTCTACTAGAACCCTTCCCAATTTTCTGTGTGGTACAAAAACCTTCATAAAAACTCCTTACCATTATTGATAACTCTGTAGATACAGAGTTGAAAAACCTATAATAGAAACCTCTTTTTAAAGAGGTTTCCATTTCCTTTATTAAAAGTAAATATGTGCAATTTCTTTTGCACGACGGATGTCTCTAGTAACTGTCTTGCTCTTGGTATTGAGTATAGCTCCAATTTCCTCGGTTGTCTTTCCAAGTTGTTTTTGTTTAAGAACCTCTTTCTGTCGAGGTGTAAGCCTCGAGTAAAATTTGTCTAGGTCCACTCGAAAAAGAGATTCATTCTCTGGTGAAGCAAACTGATTTTCCCCTTCCTCTGTGGAAAGAAGAAGAAGTTCTGTATCATGTATTTTTTTAAATGTTTTTAAAACAGCGCTGATTGCATACTTCACGTAAATATAAAACATGAAGTTATTTGGACTTATTTTTTCAAGCTTTATGTACTCAATGAAATAATAAAGCTTGAGGAAGACTTCTGATTTGAAGTCTCCCTCTTCTATTCTGCCGCTACTCGCATAATAATAACGGCGAGCCTTTTTCTCGATGAGTGGCTTATAAACCATATAGATTGCAAATACTAAGTTTTCTTTGCAATCTTTGTTTTTTTCGTAAATCTTGTAGTCTCTTGTCATCTTATCCTCCTTGCCTTTAGGCTATATATATATATATTATACCATACAATCTTAAGATTGTACACTACTTTTTACAACTTTTTTTCTGCATTTTCCCAAAATGACTCTGGAATGGTATAATACCCATGAAAAATGATATATTTCATGGTTTTTTCAACGAAAGCCTTGCTTTGTGCAGACTCAAATAGTCGTTTTTTTAAATCTTCAAGGTAAGTCTTATATTTCACTTCAAATAATGAAGGAAACCGTGTTTTTGCCATAAGATAGAACCTATAAGTTGCTATCTCATTGTCAATTTCAAATTCTTCAGGAAATCCCTTCCCCAAAGGGAGCATTGCCGTATTCCTTTTCCTTTTCTCAACCGGTGTTATTTTCTTTTCCTCTCCTTAAAGTTGATATATATATATAATATATCATATCACTTAAAAATTGTCAAAAAATTTAAAATGTTTTTCATAAATATGAAAAGAGTCTATGCTGTAATTTATATGACCAATTTCCAAACTAGGATACGTAAGTAAAAGATCCTTAAAAACTTTATCATATACATAACAGTGCCAAGCAAAATCATTGAAAAATCCATAAATAGCATCACAGCTTCTTTGTTTCACATTATAGATTAGTTTGTTATCACGTATAAAAAGTTGAGTATAGATAGTACAAATGTAGTCAGACCGACCATTCTTATTATAGTCTTCAGTCATACTTGGTCTGTTATACATCATACAAGCTCTGCGAGAACTCTGATTATTCTTAAGCTCATTTACTGCGTAGTCATATTGAGAATAATTTTCTTTTGAAAAAATACACCAACCATAGTTTGAATTTATAAACCCATCTTTATCACATACTTTAATCCAAATCGTTATATCAGACATCTGAGGATAAACATTTAAATCTTGACTTAAGTACCAAGATAATTCTTTTTGTACATAAGACTCATTTGTCTTTTTGAACCCTAGATCTATAATAGGTTGAGTAGGATCAAGATCTACAACCATATTCAAAAGTTCTACAGTTTTTACTCCACTTTTATCTGTTACAAATAAGTTTGATTCATAACGACTTTTAAGTTCTTTAAGTTTTGATAATATAATCGTATTATTAGACATCTAAATACTTCCTTACTTCTTCATGTACTTGATCAATACTCTTATTGAAAACGTTTATAGTATGTTTATACTTAATGTTTGATTTTTTAAAAGCTTCCATAAATCTATTAATTTCATCTTTTTTCTTATCTGGCTCAATTGTGAATGAAAGTCCATCATCTCTTTTAATAAGATTTTCAGGATCATCTACAAAAGTAATTAAGTATATTTGCTTCCAAAAATCATAACCCATCCAAACTTTTTCTATTTCTAAAACATAATCGCCATCATAATTTCGATAAAGCGGAGCATACACCATTTCACCTATATGGGAACGATCAAGTACAAAATTAAATTCTTCATAATAATGATGAAGTAACTTAAACATGCTAAAATATGTTTTTTCCGAATACTCTTTAGTTTCTTCTGGTGTATTAAAACCTGTTACTGCAGAATAATGAAGTTGATGAGTTGGTCTGTCATGCAAATATGGAAGTATTTTCTGTATCTGAGTACCCTTACCGACATTGTCTGGGCCTTCAAATATAATTATCATATAAATCTCCTCGTTCTATTATAGTTTTTAGTAATGGTTGTAAAGATTTATAATATTGTCTTACATCCCTAAAGTCAACACTTTTATATCCAACGACTTCTGGAATTGATCTTCCGTTATAAATAAAAAAAGAACTACATTTGCAATTCGCAGGATTAAAATCATAATTATATGCAAAAAGATAAAGATCCTTTGTCGGCATATATGAAAACATCCCAAGGTCTTTAAGTTTATATTTTTCTACTTTAATTCCTGTTTCCTCAAATAACTCTCTAATAGCAGCTTGAGCATATGACTCATTCTCTTCAACTTGGCCTTTTGGAATGTCTAGACCTTTATTACCAAAAGGTACACAAGCAAGAAGTCTATTTTCATAATATACTAATACTCCAGCACTTATTGTTTTCATTTATTCATCTCCTTTTAAGAAGCTTTACTAAATAAATGCATTTCATTTGACATATTTATTTTACTTTTGTGAGAATTGTAAATTGTATTATATATATCACCTTTAGAATTATCTTGTATGATAAAGTCATCCTTATACTGTATTGTTTCAGACTTTGAGTCTAAACATTCTATAGCCCAAAGAATAGCATCAGCTGCTGCATTTACAGGAACATTTTGAGTTATATGCTTCCATGTATTAGTTGGATCTTTAAGATCAAACTCAATTGGAATGCCCATAAGGTGCATAAAATGTCTAACTTTCAAAAGACTCTGATAATTATCAAGAGGATTAAATATTGAAAGTCTATTTTTTGATATCACGGCGTTAACATGTCCTTTAACTAGAGTTGGGCTACCATCCCAAAAGCCTTTGTTCATACTTTTTTTTCTTTGAATATGCTTAAAGGTGTTTGTTAGTTCTTCAAAGCCATCAAGGAGATGAGGATTTTTTTCAACATGTGGTAAAATTAGCTTCCATAAAGGTTTTACTTTAGGTGAAGGCATAGCTTTGAACTCATCAATAAACTCAGAATGTTGTTTAATAAACTTTAAAAACTCACTTAACTCAGGATATTCTTTTGTGTTAAAGAAACAAGGATCATTATTTTTATATTGAACAGTCTCAAGAAATTGCTCAAGAGATTGATACTCATGTTTTTTATTCTTAAGCCTAATAAAATGTTTTTGCTTATGAACAATTAAAAAAGTTCTATGTCTATTTTGAGGAATTCCGTGATGATATGCTGAAGTTTTTATTAGCTGAAGCTTTCTATCAATGCTATTATCATCAAGTATACGACGCATTTTACTGACAAGAGGAAGCCCAGTGGTTGCAAGACCAGGTGCATTCTCTATAACCATAACATCGGAGTCTGTAGCCAAATAGAACTTAAGAGCTGAAAACATCCAGTTGTTTTGAATAGCATCACAACCACGAACCTTATCTGAACAGGAATTGTTTGAGTTTAACATTGAAAGACCCGCACATGGAGGGACACCAGTAACAATATTTGACTTCTTTATATCATATTTTTCTACTAATTTTTTCCAAGGCTCAAGATTAGAATCTTGAGTAATCAACTCCCCCAAGTTTTCATCCTCGAAATAATTTACAACAAATGACGGATCATTAAACTCTATATGTTGTTCATTATTTTTAAACCCTGGAAATGAATATACTCCATTAAGAGTAAAATTTAGTCCGTTTTCTTTTTGAAGTTTTTTCTGTGCTAAAATAAATGGACCTATTAAAGGTATGTAATGTGTTATACTTAAGTTATTCACTTTTAAATTTTCCCTAATGAATTTAAATAGTCATAAAAATCTCGAACTGCCCCATGCCCACCATTCATAGATGACTGAAAAGATGAAATAGCTTTTATCTCTTTCACTGCATCATTAGGGCATCCAGAAAAACAAAGTACCATACAATCAAGGTCATTGACATCATCTCCAATATAAGCTACTTCATCCCATGTAAGACCAAGTTCAATTCTAAGCTTGTCTAAAACAGGAAGTTTATCAATTATGCCTTGATAAACATATGTTATTCCAAGTTCTTTTGCACGAGTAGTGAGAATGTCAGAATAACGCCCGGTTATCACACAGGTGTCACAATTAATTAGATGCTTAAGCATATGCCCATCTTTAGTATTAAAAACCTTGAACACCTCTTTTCCATCTGGGCCTATATTTATAGACCCATCAGTTAGGGTTCCATCTACATCCATCACAAATAGTTTAATCAAATTTAATATACCTCTCTGAAGTTATTGATTTTATTTTTATGTCTTTACTAAACTCTTGTACTACGTAATTTAATGCTTGATTTGTAGCATTTATATTATGAGCATTAATCTGCATATACTCATCATTAAATGCAAAATCTGACTCATCTGTAAATGAATAACCATCAAACCCAGCGACATATACTTCTTCAATCTGTGCATTTATTAAAAGTTTGATGCACATTAAACCAGCATTATCCTTTACTTTTTCATTTGTGTTTAATAAAATATTGTAAGGTATTTCATACATCGAATTAGATGACTTTATATTTGAAGTTGAAATAATCGGAATTAATGGAGTATGTTTTTGAAGTTCATTGTACCTCCTTTTATTAGAAACAAACACATAATCAATTTTAAATTTTTCAGAATAAAAATTAATTGCTATAACAGTATACTTATACAAATCTTGTAGTTTATCAATTTCTGTTTCAATACTTGAACCTGGAAAAAGTAAAAGTACTGGCTTCTTTAGCAAATCTTTAATCTTGTTAATAGCATCACTATGAACTGTAAGTACTTGTGATTGATAATTAGTATAAAGAGATTCAATATACGAAGCATCATAATTATTCTTTTTTGTGTCTAGTATTGTTGACAATATCTTTGATATATCATCAGCATTTAGTGTATTTTTATCACTTAAATAAGTTGCATAATTTGGATGGCATTTATTTACTGCTGAAAGATAATATGAAAGTGAGTATCCCCAAGGAGTTACTTTATAAATATCATTTAAAATTTCATCGATAATTTTAATTATAAATTCATTCTTATATTCTTTGTTAAACTTTTCATTAAGATAGTCAATAAAAAGTTCAGTATTTAAATTTCCTGCTCCTCGGCCCATTCCATATACAGATGAATCACAAATAAGTGTCCTAGATGTCTGAATAGAGACAAAAGCTTGTGCATTTGAATAAGCTAATTGTAAATTATTATGGGCGTGGTATCCTACATGGATATCTTGTTTAAGATTATGATCAATAAGGTAGTATAATCTCATAAGATCATTTTTTTTCATAACTCCAAAACTATCTACTATATAGAATGCATACGGATTAAGATTATTAGCTCTTTGAATAAGATCTATAAATTCTGTATCTGTATATGATACAGATACCATTGGTTGTAGAAAAACCTTATAGCCTAATTGCTTAATAATTTCAGAGTCAGAAAAAGCTTTATCAATATCTTGCTTATGGAAAGCAATTCGTATCCCATCAATAGATGTTGCAGATTGATTAGGCAAGCTACTACAATCATAATCTCCACAATTAATCATTAATACATGCTGAGAATTATGTTTTTCAATCTTAAGATACGGATCACAAAACAATGAAGAATTATTTTTGCTTTTTTTAGATAAAAAACCACATTCAATAATGTCAATATTGGCTTTACCTAAATTATCAATAATAAAATGTATGTTGTTGTCTCCAAACGCCCAATCATTTACATACCCGCCATCTCTTAAAGTACAATCTAAAACTTTAATCATTTATGTTTTCCTTTGAAAACTTCAATAACTTTCTGTAAGTCATTTGGTGTATCAACCGCTATAGTATCAGAATCAACTTCAATATATTTAACCTTATAGCCATTTTCAATAAAACGAAGAATTTCAATATCTTCAATTTCTTCAAGTCTGCCTCTTGGAAGTTTTGCAAAGTCTAACAAAGCTTCTCGAGTAAATCCATATACACATACTTGTTTAAAGTAGTCATAATCCAACTTTCCTTTAGGATAAGGACATGGACTACGAGTTAAATATACTCCTATACCTTCTCGAGTAGTAAGTACCTTTGGTACTGTAAAATTTACTACATCCACAGGATCTTTAATTTTAGTCATTAAGTTAGTAACTTTAACATCCTCATCTAAAAAGAATGGTGTAAGAGCTGCATCAATTGTGGATGGTTCTATCAACGGTTCATCCCCTTGAATATTTACATAAAGATCTGCTTGAGTCTTCATAGCAATTTCTGCTACTCTATCTGTTCCAGTCTTGTGACTTTCAGATGTTATTGTATAATTCATATTGTAATATGAACAAACTTCTGCGATTCTTTGATCATCAGTTGCAACCACAATTGATGAAAGATTACCTGAATTAGATGCGGCACGATAAACATGCCAAATCATTGGCAAGCCATCAATGAGTGCTAATGGTTTACCTTCAAACCTAGAAGATTTATATCTCGCAGGAATAACCCCTATAATATTCATTTAAGTTCCTCCTGAAATCTAAAAACAAACTGTGTATCTTTATGAACAGGTTTATTAGTCACATATCCGTCCATTAAAGTAGATTCTTTGATAAACTTACCATGTTCAATATCTGCTACAGGTAAATCAACGTGTAAGAATTCAAGAATAATTGCTCTAAAGACATTATTTATATAAAACCCATTAAAGTAAGAGTCATCAAGAATATTGATATGATACTCTATAATTTCTTGCTTAAGTTCTGGATTAGCCTCTAATTCACAAACTTTATCATAAAATTCTTTACCTGATTTAACTCGAAGATATGGGTGTACTGGTTGATTAAGCCCAGTGTCATAGTTAGGATGACAGAATGGAATAATTCCAAACCAAATCATCTTCCATACCTTAGCAGTTGTTCCACTTTTATTATGATAAGAAGTTATCAATGTATACTTAGTTTTATACAGCCTATCATTCATTGATGACATTGGTATGTTTTCTACTCTATTAAAGTATTGTTTTGCACATTTCTCATCCCAATGCCCAAAGATTTTAGCATCTGGAAAATATTTAAAAATATACTCTTCAAATTGTTTCAATTTCTTTTCAGCTAAAGATTCCGATCCTTGATTAGTATAAATGTCAATCATATATTCTTTTTTATAATTTTCAAAGTCACGAAGTCGAGCTTTATCTTCGAGAACCAAAGAGAATCTATCATACCCTATATTATAAATCTTTTCAAAGTTTTCAATTCTATCATGTCGAAAATAATCTGGATTATATGACACATGCTTTGAATCATCCACAGATGAAAGATATTTTAAAGGTCTATTAAACAAATCCCTTGCTGGTAAGGGAAAATATCGTGGATCTTCCCCAAGAATAACATAAGGAATTTTTGTTACATTAAGAAAATGTATAATAGGACCAGCATATCGATTTGCCATGGTGGTTGTTTTGCATAATTCTTTAGGATTCTTTACCGCAAAGCTGTGCTCTGCCACATTTACTGTGGAAATAGGCCCAGCATGTAAATATCCAAAATCAATTTTTACATTATGCTCATTAAACCAATCAATAGGATATTGATATATCTTTGTAGTATCATATTTTTGTGGATCAAAATCTTTCCAAATATCAATCACATTCTTATGTGGAAAATAATCTTCATACTCTTGCTCAGAAAGTTGGGCTATATCTGATTTCCCTAAAACATAAAACTTTACATCTTTATTATAATAAGCTAACACAATAAGATTAGCTATAACCTCGTGATCTCCGGAGTGCATTGTCCACCGTTCTTTCTTTACGTAAAACTTTTTTCCAAGCTTTCCAACTACTATATTCATTATTTACTTCCTTATACTAAATATATAAATTAAATAATTTATAATTGTCAAAGTAGTTATTTTCTACTTGTAATGCCCAACTAAACTTTTTTTGAGCAGATTTACTGTAAATTTTTTCTAATGGTATATTATAGGTATTGCAAAAACTTATTCCAATTCTTGGATCACAGTAAGAATTTTTACTTGTACCTAGTGCAATATTCCGTGTGTCTTCTTTAAGATGAAGTCGAAGACTCATATCTTTTAAACTATTTTGTTTTCTTAAAAGCTTTTCATTAAGTTTTCTAATCTGTTCCTCATTTTTGCATTCTTCAATCTTTTTCAAAGTCTCTTTTTCAAACTCCTTATAAGATATAGTTGCAGCAGAAAGTTTTGCATTAAATTCAGTAAGTTTCTCTTCATAATTTTTACCTACATTTCTTTGATGATTTAGCTTCTTAGCTACTTCCAAATTACAATTATTAAAAATTGCAACCTTTTCAGTAGTGGTCATATTTGGATTTATTATAGCATTTTGAAGCCCCCGTGCAAGTAGGCAGCTTCCCCAAGCAGTTCTAAATACTTTTGCTGTAATTCCATCAACTACCAAAGATATAAACTCTTTGATATCTCCAGAAGATACATCGGAGAAAATCATCTGATTTGTTGGTGTTATAGCTAAAAGTCTTTTAAGTTCAGTTTCTATAAAGAAAGGAACTTCTATGGAATTGATATACTCGACAGAATCTTTTCCCAGAAAATGTAATTTAAGAATATTGTTTTCTAAAATAAGATGCTCTGGTCTTAAAGAACTAGCTCCAACTGTATCTGCAGCATCTTCTCCTTTTTCATCTCCAACCCTTATTCCCAAATTCATAATTAACCAAGTAACTATTGCTGCCTGTCGAGTCTTTTGATTTGAAGAGGATATGTTGTTCTCTATATGAATTTTTAAATCCTCCCAATGTTCAATAAGTTTAATTGCTTTTTCAAATTTTTTCTTATCAGAATCTTGCTTAACATCAGAAGTAGCAGAAAATAAGATTCTTTTAGAAAGAATTTTGTTTGTAGAAGTTCTAATTTTATAGGAACAAAGTTCCATAGAACCTTTGTTTTCTTTACAAGAGCGCCATGAATGACCATCAGGAGGTGGTACTATATTTGAAGCATTAATATTCACGTCTTCAGGAACTACTCTATACTTCCATGAACCAAGAGCCGGGTGTTTTCCACGAGCTATAAAGATACCTGGTCCTTCAATAACTGGAGAAGCAATTGGTTGTTCTTTTCCATTAAGAATGGCTTTTCCATAGTGTTCTTTGATATAGAGCTTCTCTTCTTTGTTATCTGGTTTTTTTTCAAGCTTCTTCTGCTGAATATAAGTATAGATCTCAGATATAAGATCTGAGAATTCTTCTGGAAATTTCTTAGTTTTATAAGAAGTAGGAAGTTCTGCTTTTAAAGCATTCCAAAAGTTTCTATTAAAAACTTCATTATGAACATAGTCCGTTTGTAACTTAGCAGCATAATGATAAAGCATCTCCTCGGCAAGAGGAGACAAATCAGAATTAAATCCTTTATACTCATATGCTTTTGGGAATACAGGACCATTATGCATTAAAGTTTGCCATTTATCTTTCATATCCTCTCCTTTCAAATAAAGAATAATTGAACAGCCACAAATTGTCAAATTATTTTTTATCTATAATAAAGGATAAATCTTCTATCCAAAGATCTTTTTCTGACTTTGCTTTTAATTCTTTATATTCAAGTTCCTTAGCATCTAATTGCGCCTTCATTTTATCAATCTTTTCTTTAGTAAATGTATCTATCCTCATCTCAAGTAAATATTCATATGAAGAATCTACTTTATCATAATTCTGTTCTATAAGAAGTTTTTCAACAGTTTCTTTTGACTTCTTGAATATTACTAAAGTTCCACTCATTATAGATTCTATAAACCTAATCTTATTCTTCAGAACTTTTGATTGATCCTTGTAGAGATCAAGCAAGTAATTCTTTCGCTTAATATAGTACTCAAGTCGTATTTTTATAAAACTCTTTAGTAGATCTACTTCATTTTCAAAAACTACTATAGAATCATTTTCAGAAACACAAGTAAAGTTTTCAGTTTGACGATCAATAAGCTTAAGTTGTTCTAAAATATCTTTTTCTTCTTGTTTACCAAATTCTCGAGTACACTTTATTTCAAATTTAAACTTTCCATCTTCAGAAAGATCTTTGTAGTCTTTTATAACTCCAGAATCCACTAATTTATCAAGCTGTCCAAGATACCATGTTAACTCATAAGAATAAGGAACTTCTTTTATCAAAATAGAAGTAATATTATTTTCTATAATTCCGCAAATTTCTACTTTATTACCTGGAAGATGATTTACTACACCTTCGAATCCTCTAAACCAAGGAGTAATGGACTTTACTTCTTTTTCATTTAAAATAGATGTAATAGCTTTTGTAATATCTTCTAATTTTCTAGGAAGTATTTTCTGAGCATATCCATTTCCAATTCCAGAGCTACCATTTAAAAGAATAAATGGAACAATAGGAACATAGAAAAAAGGTTCTATAGATGAGCCTTCAAATTCTCTATACTTTATAATCTTTTTGTCATCTTCGTTAAAAAACTTATCAAACCATTTTGACTTTTTTGTAAAAATATAGCGAGAAGCAGCAGCAGAATGATTAAGTCTATCTCCAAAACTTCCTTCAGGTTCCAGAAGATTATAGTTATTACAAAATTCTTGAGCCATGCCTATAATTACACCTTCAAGAGAAGCAGATCCATGAATATACTGAGTTTTACTTGATACATCAGCCGCAAGATTTGCTACTTTTGTATTTGTAACAACGTTATTCTTATCTACCGTAAAAAAAACTTTTCGAGAAGAAGGTTTAAATCCATCAATAAAGTTTCCAATTGAACGAAAACTCTGATACAAAGCTGCATTTGTATAATCATCTTGAAAGAACTTAGTTATTTCCATTTCCTTACCTCGTATACAATATACATTCCATGTTCCCATAAAGTCAATTTATAAGCTTTCATATAAAAAAGATTTTCCATCGAGTTGCTCCTTTCTAGCGTCAGCATCATTTCCCATCCAAAGATCTATACAATAGCCAGAAGTTTCATCGTAATTAAATGTCTTTATCATGTTTTCTAGGCCATCTTTTTCAATAATATATTGCAAGTCTTTCTTTAACCAACTTCCTAAGCCTTTTGAATAAAAAATATCTCCAGAAAGTAATTTTGCATCACGCATATCATATATCCATTTATTAGGAAATCCATTTTTTCCTTTCGAGTACATAATAGGAGTATTGAGATATTTAATTCTTCCTTGTTTTATTAACTCTGGTGTGAACTTATCAAAAAATGTTAATAAGCCAGCCCTTATTTGTATCCCATCACTATCCTGATCAGATGCAATTAAAACATTTTCATAAGTCATATCTGTCACTGATTTTGAAATATCAAGACCTAGAATAGTCATGACGTTTTTAAGCTCTTCATTTGCTGCAATTTTTCCAATTGGAGTACCATGAACATTCAATGGCTTTCCTCTTAATGGAAAGTATCCAAATAATTGTCGTCCAAGAATAGAACTTATCCCACCGCAGGCTGAGTCCCCCTCTGTCAAAACGCAATATTTTGACTCTCCAATAGGAGCCAAATATTTTTCTACTCTTATTCTCTTTGTAGATTTGACTGCATTTGCTATTTCTTTTCTATGTAAAAATTCTTCTTTGATTTTGTAGTTTTCTTCAATGTGAAAATAAATATCTTCATTACGAATGATTTGCTTTGTAAGCTTTTCAAGATCTACAGAAGTTAAAAATTCCTTTACTTCAGATACTGAATTTGATAACGTTTCTTTCGTCTGAGAATCAAATCTCATATTTGGAAAATCTCTGAAAAAAGCAAAGATATAAAGCTTATTTCGTATATCTGCTGGGCGAATTGACTTATATTTTTTCTCAAGCTTTGTTCGGAGACCTTGTACGATTTCATTCGAAATATACTGAATATGATTCCCACCATTTCGAATAAAAAGTCCATTGATATACGAAAGATGTTTGAAATCATCAGTATCCGAAATACCAACTGCTATCGTTGCTTTTTCTGTAGTAATGGTTTCATAGTTATCCATAAAATAACCAATAAACTTTTTATCAGTTGTATTCTGTATTTTTGACCCATTAAAATAGAATGTAATTTCTGGGTAGGTATGCGCAAGAAAAATAAGTCTTTGTTGAACTAATTGAAAATATGCTTCAGAAAATTGATCCAATTTAAATCTTTTAAAGTCAGGTTCAAAATAAACTGTAGTACCGTTATTTGTAGAATCTTTAATCTTAAAATCAATTTCAGAATTATTTTTTTTACAAGTTAGTATTAGACGTTTTGAACCATCATGAGTAGTAACTTTAAAAAGAGTAGAAAAAATGTTCGTAAGCGTGGCGCCAAGACCATTCGTACCAGCTGTGATACGATTATCATCTGTAAAGTTTGATCCCGCTTTTGTCGAAGTAAAGATAATAACTGGAATATACTCATCTGTTCCAGGCATTATTTGGATTGGAATTCCTCGGCCATTATCTTCAACTTCCACTGAAGTTGAAGTCATCTGTACTTTTATTTTATTAGCATATTGAAATTTTGTTCGAATACCTTCATCAACAGCATTATCAATAACTTCATTAATTATCTTTAAAAGACCTGGAACATAAGAAACTTTTTTAAGTGCAAACTTATCATTTTTAAAAATATACTCTTCAAACTCAGTTTCATCTATTGAGCCAACATATGTATTTGGCCTCAATAGAACATGCTCTACATCGGAGAGTTTTTTATAGTCACTGATACTGTGCATTTTGCATCCCCTTTTCTGTATAAAATTAGAATATTATTAATATCTGATAATATCTTCATCATGTATAATAAAACATCTTCTTACTGAATGATTTGAAGAGGATTTTAGCCCTTCAATATAATCCTGCTTCTTTTAAGCCGTTTATCATAGCTTTAGAAGCTCTTACAGCATATTCATTACGTGCATCATATCGACCAGATGACTCATTATCAGCCCAATTTTCTATACATTTCAACATTACATTAAACATTTCTTGTTGGAGAAATCGGTGTTCATTTGTAACTGTATCTGCAAATTCCTGTTTATCATGTGTACTAACATTCACAAATTCTGAAAATTGGATTGCCGCATATTGACCATCTACTTTTGTCATACTTATCACTTTCCTTCCTTTGTTTCGACAATATGCAAAACAAGGCTTTTTGTTTCTCCACATTCAATGTCGTTGATAGAATCCTTAACTGCCGCTTTGTAGGCTTTTTCGATAACCTTAAGCAGAATATCTTTGTTTTCTAGCGCCACCTTTGGCGCATTGAAACACTCCGTTACCACCGACAATAAAAGCCGTTTATGCTTGCTGTCTTTCAGAAGTGCAAGAGCGTCTTGCACCTTATCAGACGGCGATTTTCTACCTTCTTTCAAGGCAGAAATAAATGTGTCTAAAAATTCCTTTTTGGCGTCTTGTGTCTTGTCTTTACGTTTCTTCATCTGGTATAAACCTCCTATTCCTTCCTTTGTTTATGATAATATTATATCACACATCAGAGATTTTGTCAACAGATATTTAAAATTATAATCCAAGAAAATGCACCGACACACCTCTTCCGCTTCTTTCATATGTGTTTTTTATGGAAAATCTATAATTCAAATATTTATCGTCCATAACCGCTTTATCAGCCTACTTTTCTCTTCTGTATTTAATTCGTACTTCTTCAAATTTTAATTCAATTGGTTCAACTTTACTGATAGGAACTGACAACACAGGCACATAGTAGTTCTTGCCCGGCTACCAGGGAAAAAAATTCGGATAGCAACGAGAATATCAGCTTGGACACTTCTCCAAACAAGCGCTTATCCGATTTAAAGTATGGTCTGAGAATCTTTGGAATCGTAAAAACAAATTGCCGATGCGGTAGATCAAGGAGCAAATCCTCGGCCAGGTATTCAGCATAGAGTAAGGTCCGTTTTTGGTCACAGGATGGGCAAAGGTGGAAAACCTTGCACGAAAATGGCCTGAAGTACGAATAGCCACAATCTTGGCAGAGGATACGAGCAACACCCTTGGTCCAATCGGCGCAACTAGTAAAATGTTCAAGGCGGTCAAGGATAGTTTGCGATGGACTTGCGTAGGCTTGGTA
>ERZ795059.1905-NODE-1905-length-22484-cov-6.127736_pt1 | contig 22484 bp, 26 predicted proteins | sample MGYA00375143_ERZ795059 | MGnify/ENA primary metagenome ERZ795059 (study PRJEB30188, sample SAMN05720168) | activated sludge metagenome | isolation source: Anaerobic digester | place: USA | collected 2015-01-07 ... | reverse complement strand
ATATTGCTTTATCACGAGGGACTTGATTATGAAACATATAAGTTGCCACCTCGAGAAGGTGTTATACCTTGCGAATACCTTCTCTGGTACATGCTAAATCAGGATTTAGATTCAGTTCATATTTATTGGACTGATATTAGGCAACCTTATTTCTTATATACTCTCGCTTTCGCACCCGGCGATATATTCTCAATCGTTGAAGATAAATATTACTGCCGCACTATAGACCCTACACAAAAGCTAAAGTTGCTGGACATGCCAATCATGCCGGCAAATGGAATCCAGGATGAACTCTCTCGCCTCATCAGCATGTGGGTTCAAAATGACAAATAAATTCCACCAGCACTCATGTGCAAGAGATGGGCCAGAAAATAAGCGAATCCCGAGTTGAAGATTTGCAAAGATTTCAACAGTGATCCAGCAACTAAAATCCAAAGGAGTTAATAACATGAATACATTACAATATTTAAAAATGAAAGTTTTTTCTCTGCTTCCTTTAAACATGCAAAAGAATTTTTTAGCTTTTATGGCATATAATAAATTTGCTATTGACGAACCAACGCTAACCTTTTCAACCATTAAATTTTTACTTTGGAGACCGCTTTTACATATTTCAGGAAAAAAAGATTCTAAGTACTGCTGTTATATTGAAAGTAGTATAGGTACAAAATTCTTCCTCGATCTATTAGAACTTCAGCACGAAGAGTTTTCCAATAGAGCAGTAAAAGAAGAAAGTCTCTTTTCACCGCTGTTTACGATTGGCCATTTAGCCCGATTGCAACAATTAAAATCCACTAAAATTTTTCTTCATAGCTATGAGCATGACGAAGCAAATGTGTTTTTAAATCACGTCTACATGTATCTCGATGAACACAATAAACTCGTTATCAATGAAACTGAAGAAGTAATTAAAGATGATCAATTTGATCCATTGGTAATAGCACCCAAGGAGCATTGGAAACCTGGTTATTACTTTTTAATAGATGAAAATGGGAATAAGATAAGTGATGAGCACCCTATTTATTATTAGGGCAATCATGAGAATGTCATATCAATTTTATTTAACACTCAAGGAGAAGTTTTATGGCCCACACAGGATTAGAACTTAAATGCCGTGAATGTGGTGGGAGTCTTACATACCGTCAGATCTTTTACCTTGTCTTCAAATACGACAAGGAAGATGACGAGCATGTGTGGATTATCCCAGAGCATGTACTCTGTGGCCCCTGCGCTGAAGAATATGCTTATGTCAATGGAGCTATACATCTCTTAGAACAAGCATCTTTCGGTTTAAAATAACGCAATAGCTATCAGGTGGGGCGATGCCCCTGCCTGATTCATCCAAGAGGTAATATATATGCAAAACACAACTAACGGTCGGAATACGAGACCCTTTATCCATAACCAATTAACAGTTTCTGGCAAACACTATCGAATCAAGGCACTTTTCTCCTACCTGTATCGAATAGGCATATCAAACCTTAAGATATGGGAATTTGAATTCGATGATTTATTCCATATCCACTTTGATTCATATGGCTCACATCCAACAGCCGAATTGATTCAATGTTCGATGATTTTTGATGATCTAACCTTTATGTTATATTGGCAAAACGGCAACCTACCGTCAAAAATCTGGCATGGTATAGGGTTTAGACATGCCCAAGTAATTCTTCGTGATGAACGGCTATTCGAAAATAATACCGCAAAGGAGGACCAGCATGTCAGGTAAAAAGCAATGCGATGTCTGCGGCTTATACAAAACAAGCGATACGATGCGAATTTTAATGATCGATAACAATACCAATCCGCGCAACCCCAATCGGTACACTGTGCATTCAATATGCAGACCATGCGATGAAGTATTGAGCATACATATAACAAATGAAATGGTGCAACAATTTTTCTGCTCCAATGAAAAAGTCAACTTATGGACTAACTTCCCGTTAGATCGCGAGATAATGCGGCATCATGAATTCGTGAGAAAATGGGCAAAATACATCTGACAATGAGCATGAACAAGGAGGACACAGATGAAAACTATCGAAAATACTATAATTCTCAATGGCCCAAAGCCCGTCACAAAGAACGCCATTAAGCTGCTCAAGGGCGACAGGGGTAATTTCAAAGATAACCTTACCTTTTATATGCGGAACATTTCGTATCATGTATCCGATTGCTTATGCAATATCAAAGAAAGGTCATTAGGTGAAGCCATATATGATCTTCGAGCTATTCAATTAAGGTGGCGTTTTATAAAGCACATAGACTTTAACAAGATGCTCCCGGCACCGGACGAGGTAAAACAGGAAAACGCAATAGGCAACATGTGCCTAATAAATTATTTCAAATACCTCAACGGTAAAGGGGCATACCAACCACTGACGCCATATAATTATCTAAGCAATATTTGGTGCATTACACATTGGGGATCTACAAGTAATGCGGTAAACTGTAAAATCAAAGGAAATCGTTTAACTTTCACCACTATTGATGGTGCACCGATCCCAGTTTTCAAGAAGTTGAGTGAGGTAATGCCAGATTTATCAATTACCATGAAATATCATAGAGATGATTTCGGTGAAGACTGCGTTTTTATAAAGCAAGGAATCGCTTATGCTGATAATTCATGTCACAGGCTGCACTCCTCTGAAAAGATAAAAATCACGGGTCTGCAATTATCCTCTAAAGAGATATGACTTTAGCCAGCATCAAAACTTTTAACCATAAGGAGCAATGTTATGAGCACCTACTATTTACCAAGCAAACCAATACCGTTTAAATCAATAAAAGGGATTAAAACGCAATCAATAGTGTCTGTAATGCCAGATTTGAATAAAAAGAGCGATCTTAATTATGAACGCTATGATATTTGCTATATCAATGGCGAAAATCCTATGACCATGCATTCATTAAAAACATCTACGGGGGATACGATGTTCTCTTTAGATGCAAGGTTTGAATTATTTCCAGAAAAATTAAAAATGATCACCCAAATTGAAAAGTATTTTAAGGTGATACTTTTTAAAGAGCACACAAAGGATTTTGAGTACATACGTAAGAAAAAATACAGAAATGATATATTAAAACATATCATTAAGGAAACAATGGAAATATTTTATGAAATGATAACACCCTATAATAATAGGGGAGTTCTCTTTGTTGATAGCAATGAAGAAACCCATCTTTATATGAATGGCCGCAAGGCCAGTGATGATGAAATTCAAAAATTGAATCTACAGAAAATGAGTGTCAATACACCTAATGGAAATAAAGTTGTTATCTCCGATAAGGACCATAAATCACTACTATTAAGCGCAAATAAAGAAATTCTTAAAATGCAGGCACCAACAGTTATTCAATCTCCTGAAGAATTGACTGAGTATATTGATAACGATATTTCTAAAATCATCTGGGATTTTTTTTACAAAGATGATGATGATTCAAATAACATCAAACATTTTTGCGTATTATATCCAAGCAAAGAAACAATCACTGAAAATGAAATGATCTTTTTTGAGATTTTTCCATCAAATCTGACCCCTGAGAAAATGCCGGTAAACACGCCTCTCCATTATTTATTTCGCCTAATACCTGAAATACAAAAACCCATCAAAATTGAACTCGTGTGGTTTCATAATTTTGACTATAATGGGCCAATGGGAGGTTTTTTTATTGGAATGGACAATAAAGGGAATTGCATGTTCTCATCTTATATTCCACCTCTCAATAAAGCAGATGATGTTAAACGCATTAGCTCTTGGAATGAAATAAAAAGTAAACGCAATAATGTTGAGGATAAAATTTCACTGATGCTTGTTGGAGAAAACAATGATGAGTCATATTTTGTTACTCCAGAAGGAAGAAAAGATTTATTGGCAAAAGGCGGCATTAAAGAATTTTATCGAAGTGATAAACAAGATTGTTCACCTGAAGTAAAAAATAAACTCATTTCATAAATTCATCTTTTTCCCATTTTTTACTTCACTTAAGGCATGGGGCGTTAGTTCCATGCCTCTTTTTTTATTATGGACACCCTGCCCCTTCTGTCAATTTCTACCCCGCCAATATCAACCTATCCAGCCTATTCCCCAATGCCCCTGAAGCGTTCCTATGAATCCTGGAGCTGATCTTACAAGTATTCCATAAGCTTCTAACCACCCCCACAATTTCCATAAATATCCGATTTCTTGATGTACGATAAGCATAACTCTTGTTATTTGTTACATTTACTCAGCGTGGGGTTCATCCCCACGCCAATCCCATTAATTATTGAGGTTATTAAATGCTCAGCCCCTCATTCCCCATAGGCAAGATATATTTAACCAGAGGCGTTAATGACAAGATCGCCGAAGATGTTACCTTTGCCGCCTTCATCCTCAAATCTATTCAACGCCACTGCACCAAAGATTGGGGCGATCTAACCTATGATGACAAACAGGCCAATGACAGCGCATTACTCGAAGGGACAAGAATTCTCTCCGCATATATCCAAGGGATATATAAAATCTGGATCATCACTGAGTCTGACAGATCTGCCACGACAATATTATTTCCAGATGAGTATTGATAAAAGTTCTATGATTATCCGGGAGATGAAAATTCGGTATAAGACCCACAAGTATAAAGTCCATAAAGTCGACTCACCCAGCGCAGTAATAGAAATATCGCATAAGCTTCTTAAACACCAAACCCAGGAAATATTCATCGTCTTCTGCTTGGATTCCCAGAACCAGGTTGTTGGGTATCATATATGCACCATTGGGACAGTAAATGAGTCAATTGTCCATCCCCGTGAAGTATTTAAAGCCGCAATATTAAGCAATGCCACTGCAATCATATTAGTCCATAACCATCCTTCTGGATCATTAAACCCATCGAGGGAAGATGAACATACCTGCGAACGGCTAAAAGAGGCTGGGAAGATTGTTGGAATAGGTATTTTGGATTTCTTGATCATTGGTGGGAATGGGTATTGTTCATTCAAGGAAATGGGTAAAATATAAATATTTTTCACATCATAAATTCTGGTAACTTAATCCATTCGAATTATTCACATAGTGATATTTTATAAAATCTTTTTATCAAATTACATTGTCTTAACAACATCTATATAAAGATTGTTTATAGTATATTTAATCATACATGAAATATTAACCAGTAAGGGGTGAAATCATGAAAGCTGAAATGGTAAACGGAATTCTACTTTATTACCCTGAAGGCAGAATTGGAAATGATTCTGCTGCGAATTTCGAATTCGAATTATCACAATTTATTTTTGAGAATGAAAACCTTGATATTATACTCAACATGGAAAATGTCACAAGCATCAGCAGTAATGGAATCGCTGTCTTGATTTCTGTTGCTCAAGAGTTGAAAAGCCAGGATCGGTTACTGTCAATTTGCAATCCAAAAGACTTGGTTATGAAAATAATATCAATTTTAAGCGTTGATAGTTTTATTGCTGTATATCAAACTGAGGAAGAAGCCATTGATGCCATGTCACAATTAGCGTTTGTGTAATTTGAAGGCATGATTTTATGATTCGGCATAAGATAATTTTACATATTTAATAAATTGCTTATCCTCAGGGAGAAACTCATTCCACCACACCTTTTCTCCTATTGGAATAAATCGCTTACCCAGTAATAAATATTTTTCTTCAAGTTTTTCCATAATGCGATCATACCCTTCTTCAGTTAATTCAATATGACTTCGGTAATACCTAATGGCTTCTTTACATCTTCCCGGCCTTCCTTCGATAGCCTCATTTTTAGACCAAATAAAAGTATCATCACCAAGTTCATCAAACATTTCATTTAATGAAATTCCATTTGCCAATATTGAATTAATAATAGAAACATTCTTAAGCCACATCACATATGGATACTGACCAATTTCTGGATATTTCTTGATTAAACTATCCGATAATTTATCATAATTTTCACGGCACTCAACGGCAATTTCCGCATCTCCAAAAATGATCCAATCGTCAAAACCCATAATATTTTTTAGAAGTGCAACATGAATTATTTTATCATTTTGATGAATTTGCGAAGGCCTGCCCGGTTTTGATGGAAATGTAATTGAACCACTATAGTCAGCATTCTCTCCCATATTGGTTTCCAAATCGGCTGGCTCCCTCCTTGACCAAGAAAACTTTATCCATTTTCGGGGCATATCTAAAACAACCTTTTTAACTCTTTTTTTTCTCGATTTCTTAATTGAAATATCATTTGATAAATTATTGCCATGATCTTGTAAATCACCAGGTATTTGAATCGAGCCTGAAGCAGAAAGGATATGTTTATCAACACGAGATTTTATCTGAATTAATTTTTCGAGTGAGGTTATTTTTTTCTTAAACTGATTCGAATATGTATTAAACTGCTTAATTAACTCTGGCTCATTCCTTATATGGAGGTTTAGTTCATAATTAGCCATCAAACCCGAACATGTTAGATTCGAGGAACCAACAATAGCTTGGATATCATCAAACAAAAATAATTTCGCATGAAGCTTCTTGCTTATTCCATAAACAATACCACCCATTTCTCTAAATTTAACCAAAGCATCAATATCACTTACTCCCATTATAAAATCTCGCTCAAAAAGCCTGGTAATTAGATGTATTCTTTTTCCTTTTGTCAATGCAGGTTCAAAAAAGAATAAAGCATCTGTCTTTACAAATGGGGAGATAATTGTAATTTCGTTATTAGATTTTTTTATGCAATCAAGAATATACTCATCAATACCATTAGATATTAGTTCAATCATGGGAAATACCAACCATCTAATATTTTAAAGACTCGATATAATATTTATAGTGTAATTTATTATAATAATCTCATTTCGATTAGATGTACACCAATCATCAATACTCAACTTTTTTAACCGTTTTCATATTAGTTAATTTTGTGATATTAATTTAGTATAATGTCAATTATATTCTTTCTTCAGCTCCAGTAGGACAAATATAACTAATGCGTGTTTTTTCAAACGAAATAACATAAATAATTTCATTTGTCACAATAGATCGAAGATTACTTGCAATATTTCCCAATAAGTTAATATTCAAAAAAGATATGTTTATATATTAACACCGAAACCCATCGAGGGAAGATGAACATACCTGCGAACGGCTGAAAGAGGCTGGAAAGATTGTTGGTATTCCTGTACTTGATTTCTTGATTATTGGTGGGAAAGGTTATTGTTCATTTAAGGAAATGGGGAAGATGTAAAATATGAGTTGATATTTTTCACCATCATGTTTTTAGTATAATCTCAATTGATAATTTATTTTGGGGCCATATCATCATGGGGACTAAAGACATTCCGTTTGATAAATTAGAGCCACTTATCATGAAATATTTATCAAAGGATGAATATGAACAAACCGCAGAATTGATTGAAGAGTTAGCCGTCGTAAAAAAGCGTGGCTTTATCACTAAAGATGAGTTAATCAAAATTTGCCAATGGAAATCTCCACGCGCCATTCGACATATAAAATCCAACACCAGTCCAGTTATTAAAAAAATAACCACTAAAGTCTTTAACACAAATTATGAAAAAGAGAAAATTGAATTGCTGACAGAATTAAAAGGGGTCAGTATTCCAATGGCATCGGCAATTTTAATGCTAACAAATCCTAAAAAGTATGGGGTAATAGATATAAGAGTGTGGCAGCTTCTTTATAAAATTGGAACGGTAAAAACGAACCCCAAGGGATTAAATTTTTCATTTCAAGAATGGTACCGTTATTTGAAAATAATTCAATATTTTGCCAAAATAAACAAAGTGAAAGCCAGAGATATTGAAAGAACATTATTCCAGGTACACAAATTATATCAAGATGGCCTTCTATATGAATAGTGCCATAGCAAGAAATCATGAGGTATGATTTGGGGCAATAATATTTATGGAGTAACATCATTTTATTATAGCTTTATTGATTACTTATATCAGCACAGGAAAAAGATAAGCCTACTTCAACTGGTAGGCCGCCTTGAAGATTATCTGGTGAAGGAATTTATTTATCATATTCATGTTAAATCCAATGGTAAAAGATTTCCGATGACAAATATTGGAAAATCTGGCGAACATAAAGTTGACATTGCCATCTTTTCTGGAAAATTATCCGAAAGAATCATAACTGGACTTATTGAGGCAAAATATTTACGAAATTAGCATAAAGTAGATAAAGAACCTGCTACCGATGAAATAAATACTACCCTGAAGAGTCTTAACTCTCAAATTGGTAGTTATAATAGAAAAACTCACGGCAGTTATTCAATTAAACTTCAATCACATACAAATGAAATATATGGATTAGTCTTCGCGTCATTTGTTTTCGATAAAATTGATGATAATGAAAAAGAAATATATTATAATAATATATTAAACTCAAAAGAAGCCAGCTATTTTAAATATCATGATCTGGATAAACCCTATTTTAGATCAATCTATGAAAATGAAAAGGTAAAAGTATTGAACAATTATAGATATGCCTCTTTACGTGTTGGTTTGTGGAAACTAAAATAGACACCTATTTTTTACAATACAGACAATCATATGACCAAAAACAACAGCCAAAACAATAATTTATTTCCAGAGTATCATGCTGATCTTAAAGAGGATGGATTCCATATCTTCTCGAAGAAGAAATCAAAGATAAAAGGATTCTATCCGGAGGAATTTCCAAAGTATGATGAAGAAATAGACATTAACAGTCTCAAAGCTGGAGATATAGTTACCATAAGAGTCTTCTTCCTGGTATCGAAGGGTCCAGTATTTCAAGCTGATGGTGGTTATATTGATCTTGAAATAGAATTTATTGATGGGGAAACCATATGGGGGAATATTTTAACCGAACTACCTCCTCAATTCCCATTAGCAAAAGGAACATCAATAGAATTAAGCATCGATGAAATTCTGAATGTCGTTAAATAATTTTTGCAATTCTATATCAATCATTCTTCAGTAATTTTAATTTCAATTTGAAAACCCTCATGAGAGGATAATATTTTCTCTAAGTCATACATGGACATTTTCTTGCCATCTACAATTAAACATGCCTCATGGTTTTCAATATCGCAGGTGATATTCCCTCTAAAATAATCAAAATTCATTTCGGCAAAATCTCTACCATCTTCCTCTGCAAAATAACGCTTATTGAGTTCTTCTTTAATTTTTGCCCGGATTTTAGCTAATGCGTTTGCTGGACTTATAATATCATATGCTGTGAATTCACGGCCAAAGTCTGAATTTGTAATTTCTCTCGCGTGCAACGAAAATAGACTTTTTGCGTCGAATAAATCATACTTGAATGATATTGTTTTTCCTCGATAATCTTGAAATGAATCTTGCTCTGGAAAGTCTTTCATGTACATATCCCTGCAGTCTTGATATTTTTCAATTCGATCTATTCTTTAATTCTCGAATTTTATTAAGAATGCTGACCCTTTTATCTCTATCATCTTCTTTATTTAAATCTTTCAATAATGAAATGTATTGGTTTCGGATTTTCTCAGTTTCAGAATTGAACCATACTTCATTAAGAAATTTACGGGCTTCTGTATCCCATAACTTTATCAATTCTTTTGGACATTCCATAGCGTATAATTTCTCAGCTAAATTTGAACCATGCCATATTGTTAAATTGGGCTGATCAATACCTAAGACGAATGGAATCAAGTATAAATTCATAAACATAGTCTGAAATACTTTTTCTTTGGCTTTTACCTGATCCCCGACTTTGTATAATACCAATATCCAGCAAAGATATTGATATGGGTCGCCAATATCATCTGGGAAGGTATTATCAAACCATTCATAACTTCTTACAGCACCGTCATAATCCTTGACCAATAAATATAGTGGGCCAAGAAGATACCTTTTACCATACCCATCATCATAAAAGCCATGAGTCCTATATTCTTTCTTGAGTGCATTTTCATAGCTCTTAATCCGGGCCTTAATTTTTACTGGATCTTTTGGAAAGAAGGACATATATTATCTCCTTACATCCACCCTTTTAGGACAATTAACAATATAAATCATATCCTTGTCCTTCTTTCCAGTTATACGTTGCTCATGAACTTTATGGTAATCGCACATCACATATCCTTGTTGATATGAGATGTGGTTCTTGCAGGCTTTGCATTTTTCAAGGTTCATAATGCTTGTTAAATACTCCAAAAGTGATTTAAAGAATGATTTCAATAATATCGCAAGTATTGGTTGTCAAGAAGAATAGAAAGACTATCATTCTTCTGGATCATTGAATCCATCGATAGAAGATGAACCTCCCTGTTGACGGCTAAAGGGAGCTGGAAAGATTATTGGATTTCCAGTCCTTGATTTCATGATCATTGTTCGGAATGTATATTGTTAATCTCAAGAGATAGGATTTTAAATATTAAATCTGTTAATATTTGATAAAAATTGAATTAATTTTAAGAGACATAATTTCCTGCTTGACTTTTCCCTAAATGTACTATACCTTTGTTATGTATTTTAATTTATATTAATCGAGGTGTTAAAATGGCTACAAACAAACCTTATGGAGATAGCCAAAGGAAAGGGGCGGTTAAAGATCGCTCACAAACTTTTAATCCTAAAACTGATAAATGGGTAAAACGCGATACAAATACTGGCCGCTTTATTGATCAAAAAGCTGATCCCGCACCATTTAAAGGAGTACGGAAAGAAAAATGATAAAAAATGAAAATTCCGCGATTAGGGAAACTTAATTGAAACCCAAAGAAGTCAGAAGTATAAAGAGAGAAGTAGAGAGAGAATTATGGGCTCGTGCTGCCGGACGATGCCAATTCAACGGATGTAACAAACCGCTTTATAAATCTCCAATAACACAGGAAAGGGTTAATATATCCGAAAAGGCACATATTTACTCATTCTCAAAAGATGGCCCACGCGGATGGGGGCGATTTGCAAAGAATAATAAATCAATCAATGATATAGAAAATTTAATTCTCATGTGTCATGATTGCCATACAACCATTGATCAAGATATAAATGGCGAAAGGTATTCAGCCAAATTTCTTCAGCAATGGAAAAAAGAACATGAAACACGAGTAAGAATTGTTACAGGAATATCTTCAAATATGAAATCTCATGTCATCTTTTACAGCGCAAATATTGGTGATGAAAAATCACCGATACAGAAAAACGATGCTTTTGAAGCTATGTTCCCCATTAAATTCCCCCAAGATGAACATCCTATAGTATTATCGATGAAATGCGAACATGACGATTCAAATCCAGATTACTGGACAACTGAGACAAATAATCTCAAGAATCTATTTAAGATACAGTTAATACCAAGAATTCAAGATAATGATCCCGCTCACTTTTCAATCTTTGCTCTTGCTCCCCAACCACTACTTATTCAATTAGGGGCTTTATTCACTGATAAAGTTGATGTTGAAACATATCAATTACACAGAGAGCCAAATACTTGGAAGTGGCAAAATTATCCAGATGGATTCAAATTCATTACACATAAACCACAAAACTTCAATAATCCGCCTGTCCTCATTGTCTCATTAAGTGATTTTGTGGATTATAAACGTATTTACTCGGTTCTCGGTGAAAATGTAAGCATATGGGAATTAACAACCAATGAACCTCATAATGATTGTATAAAATCACAAGCCCAATTATCAATGTTTAGAACAGAAATAAGAAAATTGATCATTGATATAAAGCAACAACATGGCAATACAACACCTTTAACCATATTCCCGGCAATGCCGATTTCATGTGCTATAGAATTGGGTAGAGTACGTATGCCTAAGGCAGATATGTCATGGGTTATCTATGATCAAAATCATAAAAAAGGAAAATTTATTAAAGCATTAACAATATCAGGAGACCACAATGAATGATGGAAATTCGACTATTCTCGATGAAATGATTTCAAATTTAGAGCTTCCCGACTCCGCATATGAAAAAGCAAATTCCAGATATGAAGATATTGGAGACTGGCTTGGCCGTACTGATTCTAAATGCAATAGAAATGACCCGCACATATTCCCGCAAGGTTCATTTCGTTTAGGCACTGCGATCCGACCACTTGATGAAGGTGAAAAATATGATCTTGATTTAGTATGTAATTTAGAAAATGGAATAACAAAAATTTCTCATACTCAACTTCAGTTAAAGACCTTGGTGGGTTATGAAATTGAACAATACCGCATTGCAAGGGGCATCAAATCCCCATTGGATGAAAAACATCGTTGTTGGCGATTGGAGTATCAAGATGATTTAAGCTTTCATATGGATATTGTACCATGCATCCCTGGCAACAGTGATATGAAATTCTACTTAAGAGAAGCTATATTAAAAGCCGGCACATCTGAAAACCTTGCCGATAAGTTATCAAAATTTGCCGTGTCTATTACAGATAATCAGCATCCCACATATAATTTGATATCTGATGATTGGCAAATAAGTAACCCCGAAGGCTACGCAAAATGGTTCGAATCCAGAATGAAATTATCTTCACAGCTTCTTTCTGAACGTACTTTATTGCTCAAAGCAGCAACTATTGATGATTTACCATATTATAAATGGAAAACGCCATTACAAAGATGTATTCAACTATTAAAACGCCATCGGGATCAAATGTTCAAGGATTTCCCGGATGCTAAACCAATATCTGTAATAATTACGACATTAGCGGCAAAAGCTTACAAGGGTGAATCAAATATTGCTTTAACTCTTCAATCTATATTATCGCAGATGGATCAACTTATAAACAATAGTATACCAATGATTCCAAATCCGGTTAACCCAGAAGAGGATTTTGCTGATAAATGGTCGATGCCCCAATACAATCATTTACAGCTTCAGCATAACTTTCGGTTATGGCTTACTCAAGCAAATGCAGATTTTAAAGTTCTATTATCCTCAAATAATGCATCATCAATAATGAAGTTAACAAAAAGTAAGTTTGAAATAAATCTTAATGAATCCAGAGTTATTCAAGCAATTGGTTTAACATCAATAGGTCAACATCATTCTCCCAAAATAATAACGAATGAAGTGAAACCATGGCGAGGAATTATATAATTGCAATCAGAAAACGATTATGGCCTGTCCCAATTTTTATTTGAAAATCCAGGAATGTCCCTGGTGCCCGCAAATGATATAAATATATCAATCCGTGGAAGATATGAATTATATACCAAATATAATGGCAGCGTTGAAATACCCGATAATTATCATTTATTGATAGTTCTTGATAAAAGATTTCCACGAGAATTACCCATTGTATATGAAATTGATGGGAAAATTCAGAGAACCATTGATAACCACACCAATGACAACGGGAGTCTATGTTTAGGTTCCCCTCTCAGATTAAGACATATATTATCTGAAAATCCTAATCTTGTATTTTTTTTAGATAAGTGTTTGGATCCATTTCTTTATGCACATTCCTACAAAAATCAATATGGTAAAGATTTTATTTTAGGAGAACTAAATCATGGAGTACCGGGCTCAATTGAGGACTACCTCGATTTATTCAAATTAACTGATAAACAACAAGTAATTGATTCACTTAGATTGTTGGGGATGAGAAAACGACAGGCAAACAAACACATATGCCCTTGTGGTTGTGGTATTAGATATGGAAAATGTAAATATCGTTTTAATCTTGAAAAATACAGGTTTTCAGCAAAGAGATTGTGGTTTAGGGAGCATTTAGTTTATTTAAACCAATAAAATCATCATTCAATAATATTTTAACACCCTCATTCCTGTGTCTATAAAACCTTGCGATAAGATCACTTAATAGCTCTTTTGTGTACTGCACTTTTTTCATCAAGGTCCATTATTTCCGGTGTTCACTTAATTTCCTTTTTGGTATATTCTGCTCATGAATTACCAAGTAGAATTAACACCGAAATACAAACTGGAATTGGTTGATAACCCTCTCTACAATGTGTATATCAAACAATTCAATGAATTCCTTGATCATAGACCAGTGACTTTCGAGATAATAAAAGACTATCTCAAAGAGTCAAAGAAACATTTCAAGCCATCCACTGTTGCCTGCATCAAAGCCGCCTTGAAGAAGTCTGTAAAGAAATCCTTTGGCAAACAATCCCGTGATGTCATGTTCCTTGCCGCTCTGGATATAAGTTTCAATGCAATTAAAGTCGGGACCACTGATAAAAAGATATATCAGGAAAAAGTCTTATCACCATCAGAAATAGAAACATTAAAGAAAGCGTTATCACCTCGATTAGCATTGATTGTTCATATATTATCTGTCACAGGTCTTCGGGTGTCAGAACTGATTGGAATTAAACTTTCAAACTGCAAGGGTGATAATGGAACGGTGTTTATTGATATAATTGGGAAAGGAACAAAACAGAGACGTGTTTTTATCACCAGAGAACTATTTGAAGGAGTAAGAAAAGAATTTAAGAGTAAATGTTATTTATTTGAGACTCATAACCACAAACCATTTTCTCGATGTTATGTATGGCGTGAACTTCGCAGGGTGGGACTTAAAGTTCTTGGGAAAGGCATCTCACCTCATACCTTGAGGCATTCATTCTGTACTAATATGTTATTGGTAAAAAATAAATCATTAAAAGCAGTCAGTAATTATGTGGGACATAGCTCAACTTCAATCACTGCGGATATGTATATTCATGATCAATTGATGCCAGATGATGTGTTTGATAATTGAAAGATATTCAAATAAATGCAACTAATGAGGCTTATCCCATTAACTATTTTTGAATCTTTTTTGTAATATTACTTCTGTACCACTGAACTACTATATGAAAATTATCTGTCCAATCATCATTCGACTCGACAGCAACTGGTTGAAATTTTAGTAATTGTTCTGGTTTATCTTCACGTTCTAACAACCAATTAGATACTGTATAATTAAATTTACTCCAATCATTTGTCGATGGATGCATGGATACTGCCAAAATATCAAATTCCCCAAAACGATATGGGCGAGTATCTTCATTTGTTTTTTGATCTGTTCCACCGCGGGTTTTTTGAGTTTCAACTACATATTTATCCGGTGATAAAATTCTATATCCTTCATTAGCCATCATCGGTTTATGTGCTTTAAGTCGTTGCATTTTCACTTGTATCTTTATATTCCCTTCATCCGATTGTAATAAAAAATCATAGGGGAAATTACCTACAGGTGTAATATCCTTAAAATTTTCTAATTTATCAATTACATAATACTTAAATGATGCCTCTGCGATAATTCCTCGAATGCCTCGTTTTGTTAAATCTGGTGAACGATAAATTGCCTCAAGTATTATCTCGGCCTTAGTATTCCAATCATTTTCTATTGAATGAATTGGAATTTCATTACGCAATATCTCAAAAATTTTCTTTTTATCTTGAAAATTTGATTTACGAAGGGACTCAATTATTTGATCAATATCAGTAGAATTCATAAGTTTTTCCGTTGAAATAATAATTAAATAAACAGATTGACATTTTTTTGACAATCTATACTAATGTTTAGTATATTAAATAGAGGCTTTCATGGATCAGCAAAGAGCATTTATATTCAATCATCCCGATCACAATGCTTTAATTCCAGATTTTAAACCCTATTACAGTACAGAATATGGGTTTGCATATCTAAATGATGCCTTAGATATTTTATCGGTAATACCTGACAATTCAGTTAACCTTGTTATTACTTCTCCCCCATACGCATTACATTTTAAAAAAGAATATGGTAATGCAAATAAAGAAGACTATATTGATTGGTTCCTTCCTTTTGCAAGAGAAATATTCCGAGTATTAAAGGATGATGGTAGTTTTGTATTGAATATAGGTGGGAGTTATAATAAAGGCACTCCAACAAAATCTATATATCATTTTAAACTTCTAATAGAGTTAATAGAAAATGTTAAATTCTTTTTAGCACAGGAAGCATTCTGGTATAATCCTGCGAAAATGCCTGTACCTGCCGAATGGGTAACAGTTCGTAGAGTTAGATTAAAAGAATCTGTTGAATATGTTTGGTGGCTTTCAAAAACTGAATGGCCAAAAGCTGACAACAAAAAGGTGCTCAAAGAATATAGTAATGATATGATAAGACTCAACAATAGAAATTTAAAGAGAACAGTTAGACCATCAGGCCATAGTATTAAAGAAAGTTTTAAAAATATAGATTCTGGTGGGTCAATAAGCTCAAATGTTATTGAAGAAATTGATCAACCAAATGAAATGCTAAAATTTGGAAACAACTCCTCAAATGATTTATACACAAAAAAATGCAAGGAGGCTGGTATTAAAATTCATCCTGCAAGATTTCCAACTGCATTACCGGAATTCTTCATTAAAATGCTTACTGATACAAATGACATTGTAATTGATATTTTTGCGGGATCTAATACAACAGGGTGTGTTGCGGAAAATTTGCAACGTCGCTGGATAGCAATAGAAAAAGAAAAAGAATATCTTGATGCAAGTAAATTCCGTTTCAATTCTATAATTGATAGCTAAACTTCATATTTTTTAATTCAAAATATATTTTATTCATCTTCCCCTTGAACTAAAACCCACATCCTTTTAAGAGGAAGCTCTTTTTGCAGCTCTTCTGGAAACTTATCATAGTTTTTTTGAATAGCATCAAGTATATCATCTGCATCCCATAATCTTATTACAAAAAAGTCACCCCTCGCTTCTTTTTCAACAGAAGATTTAAACCCACCCCACGAAACAAGTATTCCGTAATCAGCACCAAAATTCTTAAGAACCCCCTTGAGATTTCGGTAAACATTTACATCAACTGGATTATCAGATGATTTTACTTGCACACAAATTCGAGGATTCCCAAAACCGAACTCTCCTTTACCTGCAATTATATCTACGCCCCCATCAGGTCCAGGAGTAACAAGATCAGTAATAAAACCTTCTGCTTGTAATATTGCATCAACCAATCGTTCAAGATCATGCCCGCGAAAATATGATTGGAGATGGTTCATTATTTGATCTTGAGCAAGTTGCCCCACATCCGTTACAGAAACAATTTCTTCCTCTGTATCTGATAGATCATCAACAGTATAACCAGGATCAACTTTACCTTCAAGAATTGCCGCGAATCGTTGCTCAGCATTATTACGCTTAATTTGGCAAATGGTCATAAAAGCACCAAGCGAATACAAGAGATCTTGTTTTATTGCAGTTCTCAATATATCCGTTTTAATCCATTCAACATTACGAGTATGCCTCATTTCTCCATTAACAGTTGAATATTGATAATCACTTTTAACTTTTCCAATAGCGATTTGTGGCTTTGATTTTAAAGGAAGGACGATCAAGTCATTTATTTGAATCTTATGCACAAAAGAGTAAAACTGTCCAGCAAGGTTATTGATTCTACTGTCTACAGCATCCGGTAAGGCTTCTTTTAATGCTGCTATTATTTCATCACGGGTTTTAGTCTTACTTGCATCTTTAACTAACTTAAAACCAATTATAGCTAAGCCCTTCTCCAGTGCGATAGCTTCATCTTCCCCATATTTTCCAGCACGTACCAGCCACAAGCTCATTGCTTACCCCCAAAACAATGAAATATATGATGAACCCTTTTAGATAAAATGAATTATGGCAATTAAATAATCAAGAGGTATTTTCTTGCAATAATGTGCAAAATAAATTATTTGCACATAACATTACACAATATTAGAATTTCATTGACAAGAGTTCCTTTTTGTATTATTGAACGTTTAACACATTCACAATATTCTTTTATAAATAAATATCAACTAAGACAATTACTGTTATATGTGCAATCAAATCAGGGGATGCGTCTCTTAATGCAGAAATGTGCCAGCATAGATTATAGACATTTAGGTTAACCAATAAACCGCTATGAGTAAAATATAAAGAATAAGTATATTTATGAACATTTCTCGAAGTATAAAAAAATGCGTATCGATTGTAAGTAATATTTTCATCTTTATAAGAGATAAGTTTTTTTCAGCTCCGTTATATTTTCATTTCATTATTCAAGCAATTCTATTGTGCTTAATAATATATATATCAATTTCACTAATATGCAGAGGGGACGCTTTATCAATATCGAGTTCTATAATAAGTTTGCTTGCTGGTGTTTTTTCATTATATGAATATTATACAAAAAGCAAAAACCTGCAAATCGAAATAAAAGAATTCAATTTAGAATCAGATCATTATTTTGAAACTTTTAAGCAAATAATTAACCAACACTCCGCAAATCAAATAGATTTTTCTATTGTTGAAGACCAAACAATACAAAGCAACTTACAAGAATGGCAGAAGTATCATAATATTGAATTATTTGAATATCATTTTATTGAAACATATATTGGTCACTTATGTAGCATAAATAACTTTTCAGATTCCATCAAACTATTTCTACTTCATAGGATAATTACATCTTCATACAATCTTCATTTTCCAAAATTTACAAATTCATTTAATGTAGATTTATTTTTTGATCCTTCATCAGTTTTTTACGATTTTATCAAAATATTATACATCTTTCAACATAATGGTTCCTTTAAATTAAATGAAAATATTACGCCCACAGAATTATCAACAGCAGACATTAACGAAACAATCAATATTGCATTAAAAAGAGAAACAAAAAAAATCAAAGAACTTCTTCAAGATAATGAATCAAAAGCCAATATGCAGTTTTTACTTCATAAATGTTTTGAAAATGCCTATACCAATATTGGAAATATTGCACGTTTAATAAAAGAAGGAGAGGACAAAGTAACGTTTTTATTTAAATATGATGAAAGATTCAGATATATAAAGTTAGAATGGAAAGAAGCGATTGAAACTGAATTGAAAAAGACCTATACAAATGAGACTGACTTAAAAGAAGAATTAGATAAACAGCTCTCGATTTTTAATTCTATCATATTCCCATATCCCTTTTCGAAAGCGATTTCTGACTTTTCACAATGTATATCCCAAATAGGTAGAGATAAGTTTTCATATATTGTTGAGCCCGAACATTTCCCGGATGATTCCAAGGGATTAACACCTGAAGAATTTATTAAAAAAAGGGTAATAATAAATGCCAAACGACATCTCAAAAAATTAAATAGAGAATTAACAAAAGCATTCCCGTATTTAAAAAACAACAAGAAAGATACCCTCGATGCTAATTATTATATTTTTTATTTTGCCAAAAAAGATTTTTTTTCTTATGCGGAACGCGATACGATTCCGATGGCATTTCAACGTTTGCTTGTCTCTGACATTATTGATTCAGAAGGAGCGGACAACCATATAGCATCACAATTGATATACATGAAGCAGATTATGAATATAATAACTTTCTCTGGATTATTATTTACAGAAGATTTTGATACTCAAGAGATGTTCAGAAATATTGAAAACAAGTTAATAAATAAATTAAAAAAGGATTTTCAATTACCCCTTAATAACATCTACTCAATTGCATCTGTTGGGAATAATATTGTTTCAATTATATCAATATCATACAATTTAATTTACAAAAAAGAATTAAAACGAAAATCTGGGAAAGAATATAACTTTATCAAGAAATCAGTTGAGACAGCAGTGCAAAATGCCAATAAACTAATAAATATCTTCCAACAACTGAAATCCTAACTTCCGATAAGGTAGTATTATGTTACTTCCGATAAACTGGTTTATGGGGCATACTTACAACCCAGCTTCCGATAGTTATGGGACGATAACATCTATCTCAACAGGTTTATCACTTTCAAGCTTTTTAAATTCATCCTTAATCCTGAACATACAGGACACAGTAATATTTGATTCAAATCCGATAAACCGAAAATGCTCATCGGTTCTCTTTTGCAATTCAGGAGGGAATGTGTATCCATATATCTTTCTATAAATGTAGCCGCTTGCATAAGTGCAAGATAAACCAAGATCGAATGATAAAGTAATTAACTTGCTGAAATTGACATTAACTCCTATATTCAATCCTAAATCGGCATTCAATGAACCATATTCAAGTTTTTGCTTGAATGGACCTGAATAATAAATCGTATAGATTGAGGGCACTTGACCAACATCTTCAATTGTGCGTTTACCATAGATGTAGTGCAGACCCAACAAAGGGCCAAGCCAAACCCGGATATTATCCCTTCTAAGAACACCAAAGCCGAAAGTATTTATCAAATTGAATCTGTAGAAATCGGAATCTCCCTTAAACATGAAATACACTTTTTCTACACCAATTTTTAAACGGTAATTGAAAAGTTTGTCTTTGGCACAGTTTGTATCGAGAATTATTCCGATTCCGGGAGATATACCAACAGTATTTTCAGTTTTTCTTAAATCTGGATTTACAAGAGAATATGTTTGGTTTTTAAAATTATAATATCCGAAATCTCCATTGGTATAAAAACCGAGACCGATTGCAAATAATGGGCCTGCCGGTAGTAAAATAAATACAAGTATAACTATAATCCTATTCATGCACAATTGACAATCTTAATCGAGATAGTATGGCCACATATCTTATGGTTTTTCTTGTTGTTCAGGACTGGTTAGGATCTTTTCGTTCGAATATTCATCTTTCACTCTAAACAAAATTCCCAAGTTAACAAAAGGTTCAATTCTTGCGGTATACTTTTTCCCACTACTGCTGTTCCATTCAAGCAATCCCACCCTGGCTCCACAATCAAGACTAAGAGTAATCAATTTCGCCATATTATAATTGAATCCCAAAGCAAGTCCCAAATTGGTTCCTAAGTGTTTATCATCAAAATCATATGAGATATGCACATGTGGGCCGAGCCAGAATCTGAAATTTTGAAGTCGTACGATCCCGAAACCAAAGGAATTTTGCATATTAAGAATATTATGATTCTCTTTACCAACATAGAATTGTTTTTCATGAAGATAATTTTTCCTCTGCAAATTTGTGTAATCCAAATGCATACGATAATTGAACAGATTGTTTTTTGCAACAGTGGTGTCAATGATGAATCCCGCGCCAAGAAACATTCTATCACCGTATTCATCTTCATGATATCCTCTATGGAACGTGGCCCCACCAGTGAGATGTACGCCGAGACCCACAGCATATGATTTTACTGTAATGAGCATAACAACGAAACTCAAGAATAATACTAATGCATTTTTTTTCATAAAGCATACTCCAATGCAGCATTTACATATTGTTTTCAGCTGAGAGATCAATGAACCAAGCACTACCACATCCTTCATTTAACATCTTCATGAGACTAAGCTTAACCACAAAGCCTTCCCTTTTCCAAATATAATTTTTTTCTCTTGGATCACCTGCTTGAAGATCATAATGTATTATCGAGGATGATGCATCATACTCACCAATTTCATTTTTCAATTGCAAATAAATTTTATAAAAAAGTTTTTTATTGTATTTATAATCAATTTGATGGCATATTGAAGCATAACCTTTTTTCGAACAATAGATACATTCCTTTCTGAAATCAGTGGGTTGGATAATAATTTGTTTAATCTTATTTTTTTTTATGTCAGATATTATTCTTATTCTTACACTTCCTATATCATGCCATCTACTATAGGAATAATTGATTATACCTTTTTCTTCAATTTTATTAATTAAATCATCAGTTGAAACTCTACTTTCATAAAAGTTAAATGGTTTAAATATCATAGGTAGATTCATCGAATTCTTACTAGTCACTTCAGTTGAATTTGAACAAAAAAGTGATATAATAATCGATAAAAATGAAACAGTGAATAATTTATTAATTTTAATTCCCATGATAATCTCCTATTATTCTGGATCTGGATTCTCCCAAATCCTATTGTCAATCGGTTCGGTGTTAATATCCTGAAAAAAAGGAGCTGGATCAAGCCAGTTTGATGTTGGTTGGGCATTTGTACCTGGAGGATTATCAATATCACTTATACCAAAATGAAGGTGATCTTCGCCTAGTTTTGTCAATCCTTCAGCTGAAGTATTACCTGTCCTGGCTATCTTTTGACCCTGTTTAACTGGATCTCCAACTTTAACATCTCTCTCAATTAAATGAGAATTCCATGCATAAAACGTCTTTCCATCCATTTGCATTTTATATCTCATACCACCCCAATTTCCTGTAAAAAAATCATATAATCTATTGCCAATTGTGTAATTATATGTAAATTTATAAACGACTAATTGGCCATAACCCTTAGTATTATACTCTGATCTAACAACAACACCATTCCCAACAGCATAAACATTTTGACCTATATTGGCCCTTAAATCTACAGCACCATGACCATATAGCCCTGAATATCTATTATGTGTTCCAAACATATTCGAAATAGGATCGAATCGTCCACACTGATGGCTTCTTATTTCAGGCTCATTTACAGGATCACGCCAATTTCCGACTAGATCGACATAGGATATAGGGTTGTTACCAGTATAACTATACATGTTTAGATTAATTGGATCATATATTCCATCA
>ERZ795059.1898-NODE-1898-length-22538-cov-8.245697_pt1 | contig 22538 bp, 12 predicted proteins | sample MGYA00375143_ERZ795059 | MGnify/ENA primary metagenome ERZ795059 (study PRJEB30188, sample SAMN05720168) | activated sludge metagenome | isolation source: Anaerobic digester | place: USA | collected 2015-01-07 ... | reverse complement strand
GAAATTCACCGGCCGCGGGCTTGGCTTAGCAGCAGTGCAAGGCATCGTGCGCGGTCATAAGGGCGCGCTGAAAGTATACAGCGAGGTAGGAGAAGGCACCACATTTAAGGTTCTATTTCCCGCGGTAAAAACAGAGTCCCGCTTCCCCCAAAAGGATAAACAAGCCTCTTCTGAGGAATGGAAAGCACAAGGCATCATCCTTTTGGTGGATGACGAATCCGTGGTGCGGTCCATCGCGGGGGAAATGCTTGAACGACTCGGATTTCAGGTGATCACGGCTTGTGACGGGCGGGAAGCGTTAGAGATCTACCGTCACCGAAATACGGATATATCCGGTGTGCTGCTGGACCTTACCATGCCCCAAATGGACGGGGAAGAAACACTGCGCGAACTTCGAAAGGTTAATCATAATGTCCGTGTGATTCTTTCCAGCGGATACAATAAGCATGAAGTGACTCAACGCTTTGCCGGAAAAGGCCTCGCGGGTTTTATCCAGAAACCCTACCGGCTGACGGAACTCAAATCCGTTCTACAATCCACGCTGCGGGACTTAATTTGATTTGTTCCGCGGCACAGGATCTCCAGGCTGTGCTTCGCAAGTTATGTCAAAATCGAAGAATAGATGCCGGCGACCTGTTGCGCCTGAACGGCAAGAGAAAACCGGGTTTGGGCGGTGGAACGGGCCATGCAGCCAAGACGAATGCGTTCGCTTTTCCGCTCACAAAGGCGTTTTATGGATAAAAACAGTTGTTCCCCCGACCCATCAAAGACCAATCCATCCTGTTCATGAGTCACAATTTCCCGCAGCATTCCGCGATCGGCCACAATCATGGGTTTTCCCATGGCCATGATTTCACGAGCGGCCCGGCAGGTGCCGTCGCTTCCCGGCACCAGGAACACGCCGACATCAAACGCCTTTAACATGCCAACATAGTTTTCACCCTCTATAAATCCGGGGAAAAGGACCCTCCGCTCTAATCCACGTTCACGAACGGGCTGCTTCCCCACTTGTTCTTGTTTGCTGCCGCGTCCCACCACAATCAGGTACGCATCAGGCACATACTGCGCCAACTGTTGAAATGCCTCGAAAAGATCTGTGTAATGCCGGTGGGTTTGCATACGGGCCACAATCCCCACGACAAAGGCATCGCGCGGGATGCGCATCCAACTTCGCCCATCCGGGACTTCGCGTGCCGGATCAAAACGATGGGTATCCACGGCGCCAGGAACCACATAGAACCGTTCCGGGGACAGTCCGAACGTTTTACTATCTTGATTCCGGGCGAGGAAAGAGGGTTCTATCACCACGGCGGTTTGTGCAAGCAACGATGCATGCCGGGCACTCATGGCAAAGCCATTTCCTTCATAACTGGATCGAACAATCGGTATGGGATGCTTCTGCGCGGCGGATATGGCGATGGCATGATCATTGTCGAGATGACAGTGAATCAGATCATAGGGATGCGTTGAGAGAAAACGGGACAATGCCCATCGATCCTGCAGATTTCGAAGGGGGTGCCGGTGTTTCCGCAAATGAAACTGAAGAATGGGCTCAATACCCCGGTCACGCGCCGTTTCGACAACCTTGTTTATGGATTGGCCGGCATCAGGGGCGCATGCGAAATCGGCGTTTATCCCATGCGCTCGCAATGCCACACATAAGTTCAGCGCGGGCTCCGCCGGTCCGGTCCATTTACAATTGCTGAAAAGATGAAGGATGTTCATCCTGCCTTATCCCGACTTCCCATCCTTGACTTTCCATACTTTCTTCAACAAGGTGTCAGTTGTCCTTGATGTCTTCAAATCGGGCCGAAACGATTTGCGATACACCGCGTTCCTGCTGGGTTACGCCGAAAAGCGCATTCGCCCGGGCCATGGTTTGCTTGTTATGGGTGATCATGATGAATTGGCTTTGACGGGTGAATTCCTCCAGCAAAGAAAGAAAGCGGCCAATATTGGCGTCGTCCAGGGGGGCGTCCACTTCGTCCAGCACACAAAACGGACTGGGCTTTGCGCTGAAAATGCCAAAGAGCAATGCGATGGCGGTCATGGCCTGTTCCCCGCCGGAAAGCAAAGAGATGGTCTGCGGTTTTTTCCCGGGGGGCCGCGCTTCAATTTCAATGCCGCATTCGAGGGGATCGTCTTCATTCAAGAGGTAAATACGTGCTTGTCCGCCATTAAACAACCTTCGGAAGTGACTTTTGAAATTTTCTTCGATCGTCCGGAAAGTGTCCAAAAACATATCGCGGATTGTACCGTCGATGCGCGCCACCACTGAGAGCAGGGTCTCACGGGCCTTGCGGAGATCTTCCGCCTGGGTAGTCAGAAATTCATTCCGCTGTTCAAGAGCTTCGTATTCCTCGATGGCCATCAGGTTAACCACGCCCATCCGCTGCAATTGTTTCCGGATGTCTTCAATTCGCTGTTCGCGCTCATTTTCATCCAAGTCATCTGCCCCCACGTCGCCTTCCGCCAAAGATGCCAGCGCCAATCCATATTCGGTGGCGATGCGTTGCTGGAAGAAGGCAGCCTGGTCTTCTTTATGGGAGAGTTCGAGTTCCAGGGCATGCACTTCTTTTTGAGCTGCGGCAGTCTTGGCACGCAGGTCCTTGAGCGACTTGCCCAGTGTTTCAGCCTCTTCCACCAAGGTCTGATGCGCCCCTTGGGCCTCCAATACCTTGATGTGCGCTTCCTCCTTCGTTTCAGAAAGCGCTTTTGCCCGTTCAATCTGGTCGGCTATTTTGGTATGAATTGCCGTTTCCTGTGTTTTGAACTGCTTGGCCTGTTCCAGGCGCCGCGCGGCTTCCCGCAACGCTTCATCATGTTCGCGTTGAGCCCGCATCTTATTCCGTTCAGATTCTTCCAGACTTTGCGCCAGGCCGGCAAGTTCAACGCGCAGTTCCGTCTGCATATCCCCACAGGCAGAGAGTTGCTGCCGTGACTTTGCAGCATTTTCCTGGGCTTCCACAATGTGTTGTTGAAGCGTTTCATCGCCGCTAATAATGGAATCCGCACGCTCCTGGGTAACCTCCTGGCGAGATTCCAATTCCCTTCGTTGGACCGTCAATCCATCACGTTGTTCGCCCAATTGCTGTATCGACTGGGTGAGATTGTCCAATTCCGTGGTAAACCGGGCGACTTCCACCCCTTCCTCCGCAAGCTGGGTGCGGCAGACCGTTTCTGATTCTACAATCGTTTTGATTTCATGAGCGAGTTTTTCCAGCAACTCCGTGGTAGCGGCGCCCTGTGCCGCGATACCGGCGATACGTTCCGCCATGACGGATACGGATTTTTCAAGATCGTCAATTTCCGCACTGCGCCCCAGCAATCCCCGGCTCTCGTGCTTCGTGCGCCCGCCGGTAACGGCGCCTGCCGAAGAGACAACTTCTCCTTCCAGCGTGACCAGCCTGGGATAGCGGCGTTCGGAACGCGCGATGCGGATAGCATCATCGATATTCCGTACAATCACCGTATCAAAAAGCAAGTACTGGATCGCGGGCAGAATTCGAGCTTCGCACTGGACATGATCGATGGCTTTTCCAATAACGCCGGGCAGTCCCCGCAAGGCATCCCCATTATCATGGGAACCCGCCCGGATGGTATCCAGCGGCAGGAAAGTTACACGGCCGGCCTGGTGTTGTTTTAAAAACTGGATAGCCGCTTTGGCCGCATCGGCCTGCTCCACCACGACATTGTTAATATTTGCCCCAAGGGCGGCCTCAATGGCCTGTTCGTAGTTTTTCTCAGTGGAGATCAGGTCGCCCACCGGCCCGATAATGCCCTGCATGTCCTCGACACCCTGTTGTTTGGCGGACATCACGGCACGCACGCCGACGGCAAAACCTTCATAACTGTCGCGCAACTCGCGCAAGGAGTTTAACCGCGCCTCCTGGCTGCTCCGTTGTTCACGGAGTTCCTGCCATTCCGCGTTCAACGTCTGCATGGTCTCCATCGCGCGGGTTCGTTTTGCCTCCGCGCTTTGACGTTGCTCCATGGTTTTGGCAAGCGACTTCTCCATATCGCTTTTTCTGCCCTGGGCGCCCTGAAGCAAGGTGGCCACTTCTTCATGCCGTGCATGCAGGCTTCGCTGACGCGCATAGAGAGCATCAAGCTGACCATCAATGTTCGACATGCCGACGCCAATGGTTTCCAGTTCAGTCTGCGTGCGGTTGCGGTGATTTATGGCTTCCATAGCCTGGGCGCGCAACGCCTCCAACGCCATGTCCGCCTTCGCCACTTCATCCGACAGTTGAACATAACGCTCCTGATGTTGGGCCAAATTTTCCTGAAGGGTATGTATTTTGTCCCGGAGTGTGGAAACCTGGACGCCGGTTTCATCCTGGGTTTGAAGAATGACCGCGGCACGCTCTTTAAATTCATCATGTTCTCGTAGCGCCTGATCGTGCTGCTGAACGAGAAATTCGATTTCCTGGCGAAGCAGTGCGGTGCGGCTTTCGATTTTCTCCATCTCGGAGTCTATTTGATATTCGCCGTCACGGCGGGCCGTCAGGGTGCGCTCCAATTCAATCCTCTTAAGATTAAGCTCTTCTTCCCGGGCTTCCTCCTGGGTGGTTTTGGCATTGGACTTTTCGAACGCGGCTTGGGCGGCGTTGAATCGGGATTTCAGGTCCGTTATCTGCCCGGAAAGTTCGTTAAAACGCAGCCAGGCATTCCGGATTTCCAATTCACGCAAGGAAGCGGTCAGTTCGCGGTGCCGAATGGCGGCATTCACTTGCCGTTTAAGTGAACGCATCTGCCGTTGTACTTCAGCAATAATATCCCCCAGACGAAGCAGATTCTGGTCAGCGCTTTCCAGTTTGCGCATGGCGACGCGTTTGCGGGTTTTATATTTGATGATGCCTGCCGCTTCCTCGAAAAGGAATCGGCGGTCTTCCGGCTTGGAACTTAATACAAGGTCGATTTTACCCTGGCCAATCAGCGAGTAGGCGTTGGTGCCGATGCCGGTATCCATAAATAGTTCCTGGATATCCCGCAACCGGCAGGGGGTCTTGTTCAACAGGTATTCGCTTTCTCCGGAACGATACACGCGGCGCGTAATCTGCACTTCGGCGAAATCCACGGGCAAGGAGGAATCGGCATTGTCAAACACCAACGTGACTTCCGCCATGCCTGTCGGGGGCCGGTGCTCACTGCCGTTGAAGATAACATCCTGCATGTGGGCGCCCCGGAGGGCTTTGGCGCTTTGTTCACCCAGCGCCCAGCGCAATGCATCTAGAATATTGCTTTTTCCGCACCCGTTGGGGCCGACTATCGCCGTAATGCCGAGGTCGAACAGAACTTGTGTCCGATCCGCAAAGGATTTAAATCCTGTTAACTCTACTTGTTTAAAATACATGGTTTATCTGAAAGTTTCCCGTATAAAAATGCGTTCAATCGTAAGCGCCCGGCCTGTCTGCTCATCCACATCAATCAAAACGGCATTAAACATGGCCGGACCTTTAGCCACTTCAAATTTCTGCGGCATAGCCGTTACAAACCGTTCGATGATCCGGTCCCGGTCCATGCCAATCACGGAATACACGGGACCGCACATGCCCACGTCCGTAATAAATGCGGTGCCTTTCGGCAACACCCATTCATCCGCCGTCTGGACATGCGTATGCGTACCCACTACGGCAGTGCATCGGCCATCCAAATGCCAAGCCATCGCCACTTTCTCCGAGGTGGCCTCTGCATGCATATCTACAATCACTACCGGTGTTTGCTCGCGAAGCCGGGCAACCTCCTGGTCCGCAGTCGCAAAGGGGCATTCCAGCGGCTCCATAAAAACACGTCCCAGCAGGTTAGTCACACCCACCACCCGTCCGTCACCTAGCCGAATCAATGCCGAGCCTTGTCCCGGAACTCTTTGTGGGTAGTTGGCTGGCCGAACTACATCCGGCATGCCGCCTATGGCGGAAACCAGTTCTTCTTTCCGCCAAACATGATTGCCCATCGTGAAAGCGTGGATGCCTGTCTTGCGCAGTTCCCGCAACACATCAGGCGTAGCGCCCATGCCTCCGGCGGCATTTTCAGCATTTGCCAGCACAAAGTCAATCCGGCGTTGGGTACAGAATTCGGGCACCAGACGTGCCACACACTGCCGTCCGGGGCGTCCCACTATATCTCCTACGAACAATATCTTCATCTTTTCTGGGCCATTCTAACAGAGACACGCCCGGCTTGCCTCCCGGGCGCACCTCCAACCGCATACCGTTCCCCACCCCCAAGGCATTTTGATTGCACTGGATGAGGCGTTACTTGGCAATCTCCACGGCTCGTGTTTCACGCACAACCGTTACACGGATCTGACCGGGATAGGTCATTTCCGTTTCCACACGCCGCGCAATATCACGGGCCAACATGGAGGATTCCGCATCACTGATTTTTTCCGGTTGCACAACCACCCGCACTTCCCGGCCTGCTTGAATGGCAAATGATTTCTCCACTCCGGGGAATTGATCCGCGATCTGTTCGAGTTGTTCCAGCCGCTTGATGTACGTTTGCAGGGTTTCACTGCGCGCCCCGGGGCGTGCCGCGGAAAGGGCATCGGCGGCCTGAACCAACACGGCAATAATGGAATTCATGGGCATTTCCCCGTGATGTCCGCCCACTGCATTGGCGATGAGATCATTTTCTCCATAACGCTTGGCCAAATCATGGCCAAGCACGGCATGCGACCCCTCCACTTCATGGGTCAGTGCTTTGCCGATATCGTGAATAAGTCCGGCACGCCGGGCATCTTTAATACTAACACCCAATTCCGCCGCCATGACACCACACAGGTGGCTTACTTCAAGAGAGTGCTGCAGCACATTCTGGCCGTAAGAGGTGCGATAACTTAACCTGCCTAGAAGCTTGACGATTTCCGGATGGAGACCGTGGACATCGGCATCCAGGCACGCTTGTTCACCGCGCTCCTTGATGCTTTGCGCCAGTTCTTCCTCCACTTTTTCCACCATTTCCTCAATACGGGCGGGATGGATGCGCCCATCCTGAATCAACCGCTCCAACGATAACCGGGCAATTTGTCTGCGAATAGGATCAAACCCGGAGAGAATCACTGCTTCCGGAGTATCATCGATAATTACGTTGATGCCCGTAGCATTCTCCAAAGCCCGGATATTGCGTCCTTCACGGCCAATAATGCGGCCCTTCATGTCTTCATTCGGCAAATCCACCACGGAAACCGTGGATTCCGCCACATGATCCGAGGCACAACGTTGAATTGCCTCCGTAATAATCCACTTTGCCTTTTTCTCCGCCTGTTCCCGCAATTCATCTTCCGTGCGTTTGAGCTGCAAAGCGCTCTCGCGCTTCACTTCATTTTCAAGCTGCAAGAAAAGTTCCTTCTTGGCTTGTTCTGCGGTTAAGCCGGCTATGGCCTCCAATTTCCGGGTTTGTTCCGATAAAATTGCGGTTATGCGTTCCCGCTCCTTGTCCAGCCCTTTTTCCCGTTTAACCAGCTCACGCTCCTGGCTGGTCAAAGCCGCCGCCGTCTTATCAAGCGACTCGGCCCGTTTGTCAAGGGATTCCTCCTTTACGAGAATGCGTTTTTCCAGTCCTGCTATCTCTTTTCGCAGTTCTCTCCCCTCTTGTTCTAATTTTGCACGCAAATCGATTTCGAGTTCTTTAACGTGGGTTTTGGCGTCTTTCGCCATTGTCGCGGCATCACGTTCCGCATCCGATAAGGTTTGAGCTGCTTCCCGCTTTGCCCGTCCAAGAAGATTATTGCTGCGCACCCGGATAGCCACGTAGGCCACCACAGCGCCCGCGACAACAAAGCTCATACTCATCCCCACAAGAACTAGTGGGTGTAAAAACATCTAACTACCTCCTAATAGCCATTTTGTACGGAATCATCCGGCAGGAGGCATGCGAAAGGCAGGGTGCAATCAGAATTATTGTGTTCTAACTTCTTTATTAGCGGCTATTTCCGATGGGACTCTTTTTAACCATCTGAATACCAACGTTATGTACATCGCCTGTGGTAGGCGTCTTTTCGGTTCCTGATTCATATCCTGTTCACTTCGAAAACCTACTGACCGGTATACTGTTCAACTTCGGCGCTTATTATAAAGCGCGGGCGGACCGGTGTCAATCTGGAATTTATCCCAGGCAATTGCGCAATCACCCTTTTTCTTCGCCGGGCAAATGAAAAGACAATGTTTGGGCTGAAAAATGCTGGCAGTTTGCTCTTTGTCGGTTATGTATGCAAGAAAAAGGGCTATTTCGCAATTGCCTCTTTCCAGACTCCTTGTTATATCTGTTTTTCCCAAATACATTAAAATTTTAAATATGCTAAATGTATTAATTCCGACAGGAGGGATAGCCATAGTTCAAATTCACAAATTCCAAATAGACATTTGAGCATTCGCCTGTCGATAGTTTAAACATGCCGAAAGAGCATGGCTTGCCACCGGGGACAAGAGTTATAATACCGGGGACATGAGCTATAATAACGTTCTTATGAAACACACTTTTGCCTAGGCGGTAGTATTGGAAAAAGTCCTTGACTTACTCTAAGATTATGGCATACTATTGGTAACGCCAAGGAATTATCTATTGGGTTGTTGCGATGCAACAGGACAAAGATGTGTTGTGAGGCCAAGCAGTGTTGCCGTGCGTCAATAATGCTGAAACGGCCGGTTGGTATGGTTTATTACAATTGGATGTAGAACTTCAATAAAGAGGAGTAAGGGTTATGTCAAAGCGAAAACTAGTTGGCATTTGTTTAATCACTGCATTCGCGTTATTAACATCCCTTGCTGCAAATGCCCAAACAGGTTCGATTAAAGTGACTTTGAACCCTCTAGAAGCCAGAGAGGCGGGCGCTCAATGGACCATAGATGGCGGGGTTACATGGTATAACAGTGGTGAAACCGCTTCAGGTTTGCCGTATGGCTCCTATACAGTCACGTGCAAAGACGTGGATAATTGGACCACCCCGAACCCAACGTCGTATAACGTAACCGCGGGCAATCCTAATCCCACAGTGCCTCCAAAAACATACAAGCAGACCATATGCCGGTATAACCCTCCATTTCCGGCGGTAGGGGAATTGGATTTTTGTGCGATAGTTGGAGATTATGAAGATGGATACAACAACATCCAGGCTTCCCTGGGTATAGTTCTTTCGCTTATCAAATGTGATGAGGAACCAGAGGTGTGCGCCCTCATCAACGCATTACAATGTTCTATCATGGACATCAACGGTCCAATCGTAGGTGATCTTCCGACCGGCAATGGAATCCCGGATGTGAGCCATGAATTAGCGCTGATTGCCGCAGTTTATAATAACCCGGCGTTTTCACTTTCCAACGGATTAAACCACACGCTGGTAAAAAATGCCTTATTGGCTAACTACAGCATCGTCTATAGTCTGGTGTATAACGCTCTTTCGACGACAGGATATTGCTCGCTTCTCGCAGCAATAACAGATGCCAACAATCTGGCAATTCACCTTTCCATCCTGTTGGCGGGATTTGCGACGCAGGGCGATCCGGATTCCATGACAGCCCTGTTAACCATCGCCGGGCTGTTAGAAAGCATTGGCGTCCCGCCACCAGATCCTTCCGACTTTACCACTATCGAAAATGGCGCCAAATTTGGCCCAGCCGGTGACGCAGACGGAGATGGGTGCATCAACTGTCAGGAATATGCTGCATACGGGTCCGTTGCCCAGGACTATATTAACAATGCGCTGAACCCAAGCGTACGGCCAGAGGAATGCGCTTCATCCTGTGGTGATGAAGAAGGCGCAGTGGAAGGCGAAGGCGCGGTGGAAGGTGAAGGCGCGGTGGAGGGCGAAGGGGCGGGCGAAGGTCAAACAGAAGGCGGATGGGAAGAGGAAGGTGAACAACCACCCAGCGTTATAATCCTAGGCCCCTTCAGGCTTGAGGTAGGGGACAGTCTTAATTTGGCAGCCTCCACAACGCTTACGGGGACAATAACGTATCAATGGAAAAAAGACGAGCAAGATCTTGAGAATGAAACAGGATCTCACTATCGGAAAACGCATGTGACGCTTGACGACGCGGGAGATTATCAAGTTGAAGTAAGCAACGATGCAAAGATAACCATCCTCTCCCCCACCTTCCATCTCATCGTATTGGAAGAAGGCTCTCTGCCAATCACAGGCGGATTGGGACTCATGATCCTTGCCGGTACAGCGGCATTGGCCGGAGCCATGAGCATCCGCCGCAGAAATTAAGAGCGAAAGGTCCGTTTGAATTAACCGCCGATCTTGGGGATCGGCGGTTTTTTTTCAGCCTCCCACAAAAAAAGTCCACCCATCAACCCAGTGGCTCTGAGGGGGGGCAACCCCGCCAATCTTGTATTCTCTGATCATTTTATCAATACTGTATCCATAAGGTGGAGACCGGCCCTATGAATCGGAGATCATTCCTCAAAAAAACATGCCTCGCGGCCACATATACGGCGTATTCAATCCCGGCGCATGCTTCCCAAGCATCGGCGCCGGTATTGGAAAACGAATATTGCAGGATCTCTTTCGACCAAAAACGGGGAGGTCTTATTTCGATAGCGAATACTATTCTCGGCGATGAGTGCCTCAAGGCGGGGAAAAACTGCAGGCGGCCGTTTCGTTTATTCACGGATCTCACGAAAGAATTTGAGATTGGCCACAACGAAAAATATCAATTGACCTTCGAGGAGCCGTCAGCCATCACCCGCGGCATTCTCCAACCAGACACATGTTCCTCGGTGAAAAGCCGCAAGCGCCGCCGAACGCTGCGCCTGATATATGACGCCAATGGATTCAAAATCGAAATGCGGATCGCCTTGGAATCCGACAGCGGGGTCTCCAATTGGCATTTAGACGTCACTAACACAGGAACATCGGTCCGGGAAATCCTGGTGTGTTTCCCCTATCTGGATGGAATCCTGCTGGGGCCGGATCCCCAAAATAACCTCGCCACCGCCATGGATCAGGCGGGATTGATCCTTCCCGCATGGGAACGGCCAGGCGGCGTATTTGGCGAAAGCAACCAGATGTCCATGCAATGGCACGCGATTTGGGATCCCGCCACACACAGCGCCTTGGGAATGCTGTTTATGGATGCCGAAGCGCGCTCCAAACGCCTTGTTCTTGAAGCATCCACAGCTTCCATCGCTCTGCATTATTTTCCGCCGGTGCGCCTGAAACCGGGAGCATCATATACCGCCCCGCCCATGCGATTGATGATCTATCATGGAGATTGGCGTCCGGCGGCGCGTGCGTATCGCATCTGGCATGACAAGACATTCCCTTCCCCCACCCCCCCTGCATGGTTTCGTGTTTCCGACGGCAATACGGGGACACATTTTAAAAAGGCCGGCCCCGGCATCGCCCCTGGATATTCGGGGCAAGTAGTACTCAACAGTTTTCGTGAACTGCCCGCAGCGCATTTGCAGGCCCCCGTTGACAATTGGGAATATGCATTTTATTGCCGCACTTCCATGCTAAATGAGGGGAAAGCTTACAGCCCCCACACAGACGGCGATAATATCATCCGGGAGGACCTGGGCGGGGCGGAAGCAATGCGGGAAGGAATTGCGGGAATACACCGGCTGGGATTGCATACTACGCTGTATGTAGAGGGGTATGTCGTCCATAAAGAGAGCGAGTTGGTGAAGTCTGGAAACGGCCTCCAATGGTCGATAATGCGCAAAGACGGCACAATCACCTGCCCTTACGAATCACAGGGATTCTATCCCATGTGTCCGGGCTCTGTGGAATGGCAAGATCATCTGGCCGCCATGACCGCCCGGCTTCTCCGTGAAACTGGCGCGGACGCCATCCGGCTGGATTCGCTTGGATTCTATTACTTGCCCTGCTATAACCCCGCGCATCACCATGACTCCCCGTTTGGCTATAATCAATGGTTGCAGCAACTACTGGCCAAAGTTCACCGGGCTGTCACGAAAGTAAAGCCTGATGTGTTATTGCTCACGGAAGGTCCGGCCGACTGGTTTGCTCCCTGGGTTCACGGGGCGCTTACCAGCCGTTGTCCACGCGAGCTTTCCCCGATGCGTCTGGCGCTAAGTGCCTTCCGCCCGTATGTTTATGCCAGTGGCGCATTGTGGGGCTCCCTGTCGGGTTTCCCCGGTGGTCCAAGTGCAAGCCGGGATAAACATTCCCTGGATTGGCATTGGGTATGTGCACAATTTCCAGTACATGAAGCACTGATCTGGGGGGACGTGTCAGATAGGATTCCCTCCTCCTCTGATCCGGAAATTGTTGCACGAAGTTTTATAGGAGAAGGATATTGGGCGGTAGTGGTGGCACGGCCTGCATGCCAGGATTCCATCTGGCCGAGTGGCACAGGGATCTCATCCAAACACTCCCCCTATGTCGTATCCATCCCAGGCCTGGACTATCGGGTGAACAACGCAGCCTTCTGTGACATTGAAACCCTCTGCTGGAAACCACTGGCATTTGAACAATGCGGAAATACTATTACGTGCGCCCTGGAAAGCAACTGGGCGCTCGTGGTGCTTCACCATCCAAAAGGCCCGCGGATAATAGATTTCAGTCCCCTGCCTCCCGTATCACCGGGCGCCTCCATAGAGATACAGCCTATTTCATTGGACGAGACATCAAGGCGCCGAATAACCATAAACGCACCAGGATTAATCCCCTCCCCCATCCCGGCAACCTGTCCGGAAGCTATTACGCTAGTGATTCCAGCGAATGCACTTCCAGGCAATTATCCCATTACAATATCTGGGGAACATATCCTGGGAACAAAGCGCTTTCTTGTGGTGACATGACAAAGAAGGCTTTTAAAACAAGTTATGATTGCTTAATGCCATACTCGGACATTTTACGCCACAGCGTGGAACGGGAAATGCCCAAGCGCCTGGCGGCAGCGCTCTGATTGCCGTTGAGCTTCTCCAGAGTCTCACGAATGTGCCGTTCTTCCACTTGCGCCAAGGTGAGCGTGGTATCCTCAGCGGTATAAGGCAAGGCCAGGCGTGGCACCCGGCCGAACTGGACCGGTTCGGGCAAATCCCGCGCCCGGATCGTGTCATGATCCGCGAGAATCACGGCATGGGCGATAATGCTTTCCAATTCCCGGACATTTCCGGGATAATCATAATGCTGCAATAACCCCTTGGCATGGTCATCCATGCCGCGTACATTTTTCCCGTAACGGGCATTCGCACGCGCAATGAAATGACTCATGAGGGCGGGTAATGCATCCATGCGCTCCCGTAACGGCGGGATACGGATTTGAATAACATTCAGCCGAAAATACAGGTCTTCACGGAAGGTGTGAGTGGCCACCGCTTCCACCAAATCCCGGTTGGTGGCGGCAATCACCCGTACATCCACTTTTTGCGCGGTGGAGGCGCCGACCCGGCGGATCTCGCCACTTTGCAACACGCGCAAAAGCTTGGCCTGGGTGATCGGCGACATATCCCCTATTTCATCCAAGAAAATCGTCCCACCGTCCGCCTCTTCAAAAAGACCCCGTTTGTCATGTTCCGCACCGGTAAATGCGCCTTGAACATGCCCAAACAGTTCGCTTTCCAAAAGCCCTTCAGGCAACGCCGCACAGTTTATCGCGATAAATGCCTTGTCATTGCGCCGGCTTAAGCGATGAACAGCATTGGCTAACACTTCTTTACCCGTGCCGCTTTCCCCCAATAACAATACCGTACTGTCCGTGGGAGCCACCTTTTGGATTATCTCCACAACCCGTTGCATAACCGGGGTTTGACCCACCAATTCCTCAAATACGGTTTGTTCAAAATCCTGGGCGGACGTCTCCACACTCCGAATATGCAAGGCTTTCTCTACCACCATGGCCACATCTGAGGGCGCACCACTCTTCGGCAAGTAGAAAAAAGCGCCCTGGCGGATTCCCTCCAGTGCACGCTCAATTGTCAAAGAATCAAATAGAAGAATCAGTTGGATATCTGGATTCTTTTGGCGAATGAATGATACCAGATCCACATCCCCTTCTCTGGCAAGGTCCAAATCCAATACAAGCACATCATAAAAGCGCCGCCCGACATTTCGCAAGACCCCGGCAGCATCATGACACCGCTCAGTCTGATATCCATAGCTATTCAAAAAACGGGCAATGGCGGCACCGTAGTCTTTTACCTGGCATGCAATGAGAATATGGGCGTTAATAGTATTCTTTTTGCTTCTCATTGCAACACCTCCAAAATTGATTCTTGCCTAATTGTATCAAAACGATACACAATAAAAAAGAAACAAACATAACCGGAGCTTTTTAAGACAAAGGACAGAGAATAGCAAGAATGACTCTTCTCTATAAAGGCTTTCTTCTATATTTTTGTCCAAAGTTTACAGAAAGCGGGAGAAAAAAGGATTAATCAACCCGAAGGAGCTTGGTCGGCCTGGACGTGCTGATTATTCCGCTATGGGGCAGAAGTTCCGCAAAATAGGTTTGGTTCTTTTCTTGGATCCGCAAGGAGCGATGACACACATGGCAAGCATGCTCATCGCCAGAGGCCACGGTATCTGGAAGCCGTATGAACGTGGTACAGAATGGGCAGGCGACACTGCGCACCTCATTGGAGAAATAATCCTGGAGAATGGTATCCACTTTTCCGGCGCGATAACAACGAATCAGCAACTCAGCGCACAGAGGATCAAACTGAGCCCCGCTGCACTTTTCAATTTCCGCAATCGCGATTTCGGGATCTAATCCCTTGCGATAGGGACGATTGCTAGTCATGGCATCAAAGGTATCCGCCACGGCAAGAATACGGCCCTCGATTGGGATGTCATCCCCCGCCAGCCCGTAGGGGTATCCTTTTCCATCATACCGTTCGTGATGATAGAGGCAATAGGGGATCAATGGATGAAGATGTTCGATATCTTGAAGCAATTCTGCGCCCCGCTCAGGATGGACTTTCATCTTGGCATATTCTTCATCTGTGAGTTTTCCGGGCTTGCGAAGGATGGCATCATCAACGGCAATTTTCCCTATGTCATGCAACACTCCCCCCATCTGCACTTCTTTAAGCTTTTCTTCGTCCCACCCCAATTCCCGAGCCATGGCCATGGCAAAGTTCGTCACCCGCCAGGTATGCCCAACGGTATAATGGTCGCGCAATTCAATAGCACGCCCCAGGCCAATCAGGGAATCCTCATAACTCTGTTCGATTTCCCGCAGATATTGTGCATTGCGGATGGCAATGGCGGCAGGTCCCGCCAGCGCCACGAGCAACTCGATATCACTGGAAACAAATGCATTGGTGGTTCCACGGGTATCGACATACACTACGCCAAGACAGTCATCCTGATACATCAGGGGTACGCACATGGCGGAGGAGATGTTCTGGCTTATGATGCTGGCGCCGGATTCAAACCTGGAATCTTCCGCGGCGTCATAGGTAAGCACCGCCTCTCCTTTTTCATAGGCGCGGTTTACAATGGAGGAGCTAATAATAAAGTCTTGATCCACCGAGCCGGTTTTTACATATTCCTGCACCCAATCCCCGGATACCTTCTCCTTGAGGAGAATCACGCCATTGTGGGCGGGCACCAGCGTAAAAATCTGATCCATCACGCGCGCGAATAGTTTGGAGAGCACACGCTCACTGGAAATAACTTGGTTGGCGGAATACACCGCGCGCAAACGTTTTTGCGCATCCCGCAATTGCTGTTCGTTTGCAGAATCCTGGGGCGCTTCAAAAATGGTCTGATATATGTTGGCGGCGTTGGCGGCTTCCATTCGCCCCTCCCGGCCCGATTCAAACCGCACGCCGCTATGGCTCTTCTCGTCTTTGCCTGCATCAGATTCCACAGCGGGGTGAATACCCTCAAAACGCAATTCCTGCGCTCCGATGCGGATCACATCTCCATCAGACAGCCGGTATTCCAGGATTCGGCGGTTGCCAATATAAGTGCCATTGCCGCTGCCCATATCTTTTACCATAATCCCCTTGGCATCCCGTTGCACCACGGCGTGCTTGCGCGACACCTGTAAGTCGTCCAAATGGATGGTATTATCGGGGTTCCGTCCGATACTGATCGTGTCAAGTATATCGAACACTTTGCCTTTTAATGATCCTGTAAGTACAACGAGGCGTTCTGTACCCATACCTGAAATGCTCCCTGTTCTTGTTCAAAACTCTTTTATCGTGCACACATTTATATCATGATTCCTGAAAGAAACCAAGCTAAACCTTTGCAAATCATCCGGAATAGAAACGGGCAAAACACATAGACACAATATGTTGTGGAAATAGAACGGCAAAACACAACACCTGCTTAATAAACACTTGACACGTTTCCCCAAATGCTCTAGAATGTCAAAGGTTAAAAATACGCTAAAGGCGGAAGTAGTTGCTAGTTCGAGAGTAAGAGCAGCAAACCACCATGCGTGGAAAGGTAAGGAGAATAACCCTTTAGAGTGTGATACATGTGACGATAAAGTTCTTGAGTCGGGAATTAATGGTGGATGAACTCGTTTACAGTCAGGCAGGGAAGGTGTACTCTGCGAGGTTGGAAATATTAGTGCCCGAAAGGCGGCGTGTATGAATGAAATGCAGTCGTATTTAGCCTTCTTTGGGCTTCGTGAACAGCCGTTCGCCCCTACGGCGGACCCGGCCTATTTTTATGCCACGCGAGAACACAAAGAATGTTTATTCCGGCTATGGAACAGTATTGATGGCCGTCATGGCATAGCGGTGATATTGGGCAATTACGGCACGGGGAAAACCACCTTATTGCGCAAGTTGATAACGGGAATGGCGGCCAATCCTGAACGGTATTGCACAGGAATAATCGGCTCCCCCATCCCTTCCTGGACCAGTTTCGCCTTGCTGGAGAGCGCGGTAGCCCAATTTGGGCTCCAGCCCCAGGAAAAGTCGTATGTTGGGTATATGGAAACCTTGAATCAATTCCTGCTTCGCAACCGGGACCGCAGTTGCACGCTGATCATCGACGACGCACAAAACTTGAATAAACGCGGACAGCTTGAATTGCTGAGGCTGGTGCAAAACCTTGAGACACACCAATACAAATTATTGAACCTGGTATGTTTCGCTCAATTGGAATGGATGGATGTATTGAGAGCGGCGCCAAATTTCGCCCAACGCATAAATATGACCTATACCCTCGGGCCCGTCCAGTATGATGAAACCTGCCACTTCATAGAGTTTCGTCTGCATCAAGCGGGCGCCCAGCCCGGCTCAGGACCGGAATTTACCGAGACGGCTCTTCGGGCTATCCACGCCTATTCAGAGGGAAGCCCTCGGATAATCGTTACCCTCTGCCGGAACGCAATCCTCCTTGCCGCACAGCTTAAAACCTTTGAAATAGGACATGATCTCATCTTGCATACGATTGACAAAACCACTTTACCGGATCCGGAACGCCGCGCGCGGGTGGTTGCAGCGATTGCCGGTATGGTGCGGGGCGGATCGGAAACAGAGGACATAGACTCCTTGGTGGATAAAGCCGCTCGGGATCAAATTTCCCGCGATCAGCGCGCCGCACAACTCCTGCTTCGCGCGGTGAGGGAACAACCCATACCAACGATGGATACGTTATAATGGCCGAACCTCAACGCGAAAGCCATGCGGAACTTCCAATGGAAGAAGATGAAGTACAGGCCCATCTGAAGACTATTGATGGAAAATTCATGCAAACCATTGAGGCCGACACACGGCTTGAAAGCGGTGTGCCTCCCGGGCATCGCCCGGCAGACCTTGATTTCATACAAATGACGGGATTAACACGCCCCACAAATACCGCCGAAGAACCTTCAGAACCTTCCCCCCCGCCGTACGAAGAAGATATGAATCCAGCCCATCCGGTAGACTTCTTTGAAAGCGGCGTGCGCGATGTCGATCACACCCTGTCCCCGCCGGGAACAGAAGCGGGAGCTTCCCTCTCCACTGTATCGCCCCAAACGGATCTTTCGGCGTTGACTCCACGGGTGACCGACCCCCTGCCGGACACTACAACTGATCGGGATGAATCCACAAAGATCCCCTCTTCCTCCCCCCCGAAACCAGTACAAGAACCACCCCACACGCCTGCATCGGATATACCTGCGCCGGAAGCAGGGTCTCCCCCGGACATAGAAAACACCTTGGCGGAAGTGCTTAATACACTCGAAACTGAAGAAAGCGTTGAACAAGAAAAACCTTCTTCGGAATCATTCTTCGACGCTGAAGCGGAAAAAACGCCCCTCCCTGGAGAAGGCGTACGCAACACGCCTGCCCTGGATCAACAACTCGTGGAAGCCGAACAATTGTTGCGGGAACTGGAGCATCAACCCCGCGAGTTCACAGCGGCGGTGTCATCACCTGATCCCGCCCCTTCACCCCCTGATCCCCCCCCACCTTCCTCCCCGCCTATACGACAATGGAGCCCTCCCTCTAACGAGGAACGCATGGCCACCGAAGAAGAAGAAGAGGACGACCGCAGAATCGTATATGACTATGCCGCAGCACCCGGGCGGCGCAGAAAATCACGGCGTCATGTGTCCCGGCAAAGGCGGCGTTTCATCCAGATGACAGCGCTGGTTGGAATATTGATTGTGCTTTGCATTGGCATATATGCAGCCTTTGGCGCATTCTTAAAACCCATGATGGTATCTCCGGACAAACTGCTTACCATGGCGAGAACCCAATTCGAGAGCGGCCAATATTTGGATGCCTCCCGGACTTTCAATAGTTTCGCCGAACGCAATCCTGACCATCCGTCGCGTCCGGAAGCAGAATTCCTTGCCGCGTTTGCATTACGCTCGGCGCCGGCCAGTTCGGCGGAATTGGCACAGACTCAACGGGAAAATGCGCTGGCTTTATTTGATAAATACCTTAAAAACAATCCTGGAGACCCGCGGCATACCCGCGCGGAATCCATCCGCGCCTTGCTGCTCTTTGAACTGGGGCGTTATGATGAGGTGATCGATCTGCTTCGCGATCCGGCCCGGCTAACGGATGATACCAGCGCGGCCCTGACGTTGTTGCGCACCCTTGCCATGGCCTATCGCCGCTCCGGAGATTATGAGCATGCCGAATCCACCTATCTTCAAGCATCCGTGCTCCCGCAGAATATGACGTCCGATACCGATTACTATGAGCTTGGCGCCATGGCAAGAGAACGCGCCGCCCTGACGGACGAAAAAGCGGAAAAAACACGCCTCGCCACTACCGCCCTGGAATACTGGACAAAAGCCATCGGAGTGTCAGGAATTGATCCCGGCGCCAAAGAGGAAATCCAAAAGCAAAGCGACCGTCTTAAAACCGAATTTGGCGTTACGCTTGATACTGCAAAGACTCCGGGCCCTGTTCAGGAGGAGATCTCCGCCCCGGTGGCTCCCCTCACTTCTGACAGTGCGGCGGCGCCGCCGGCGCCCAATCCTGTGGAAGAAGCAAAACAATTGGAGGCGCCGGCAACTACACCATGACTTTAATGCTATATAGGAGAATATCATGATACCTGTCCATCGATGTATTGCGGTGGTGGTAGGGGTATTCCTACTGATACCCGCCATCAGCACGGATATCTCCGCATCCGATCCCATCATGCCAGGCCAATTTGTGTTCATCAAGGTGCAACGTCACCCCGAATTGTCCTCTTCCGTTCAAGTAGACGAGAGCGGGAATGTATCGCTCCCCTATATTGGCAACGTTACCGTTGGAAACCTTTCCGAAAGCGATGCCAGTGCGCGTGTCTCCTCCGCATACGGTGTCATTTTGAAAAATCCGCGCGTCACCGTCACACGCAGTGCTGGAACCCTGGAGCCACAAAGCGCCCGGACAGCGCAAATGACCACGCAAGTCGTGCATCTGGAAAATTCGAGTTCAGACGTTCTGCAAAAGGCGCTCACAGGCATGTCCAGCCTTGGTGGAAGTGTTAGTTCGGATGCTGACAGCAACACTCTTATTGTCACCGACACCCCTGATGTCGTACAGAATATCCTGGCGGCGGTCCGCGAACTCGACCAAATGCAAAGTCAGATTACCCAAGTGAATATCGAAGCAAAAATCGCGGAAGTGACCAGCGAAGCAGCTAAAGAGATCGGCATACGGTGGGCCGCTGTGGGCGATCACCTTACCGGGGGCTACATTCCCGGCGCACGCCAAGACGCACGGGTCAACGGAATTCGGACCTTTAACGATCCCGCCTATAACGAACGCTTGGGCGATAGCACTAACCGGGCAAATTCTGGCGGAGGGCGGCGGTTTATGGATGAAGGGAACTGGGACAGGCGGCTTCAAGTTCCTCTCCAATTAGCCGCTCCGGGGCAAATGTATTTCGGGTTCGTCAATACTGGCATTGATCTACTGGCCATGATGGACGCGCTCGTGGCGGACAACAAGGCACAAATGCTGGCCACCCCGTATATTCGCACGGTGAATCATAAAACAGCCCATATAAAGATGACACAGGAATACCCGTACACGGAAATGGGCACCGCAGGCATCAACACCGTATCCAGCACCAGGTTTTTGGATATTGGGATTCTGCTTGACGTAACGCCACATGTCCGGAAAGACCCTTCAGGGGTCACGTATGTTCAGCTTGATTTGAAACCTGAAGTGTCCACGGCAACGGGGGTCGCCAACGGAGTGCCCATTCGTTCAGTACGCAGCAGCAGCAGCATCGCCAACGTGCGGGATGGGCAAACCCTGGTGATTGGGGGAATCGTGCAACGAGACGCCCGGGACGTCATCCAAAAGGTTCCCGGCCTGGGCAGCGTACCGGTTCTCGGAATGCTGTTCCGGCACAAGGAAAAAAGCAAAGGGAATTCCGAGTTGATGATCTTTGTGACCCCCAAGGTGTATGAGCGTCCAGAAAGCGTTATCAATGAACGTTCCATAGATTTAACGCAATTGGAAACCAGTGATTCCCAAAACACCCCAGAGCAGCCCAAGGAAAAGCGCAAGGAGTAGCGGCCCATGTCGCTGGATACCCCGTCGTTTGAACAGATGAATCGGCAGTCACGGGACAATCAGTTCCGGTTTATTTTCCGGGTGTTAACCGATCACTGGATGTTGATCACCGCCGGGGCGCTGATTGGTGCGTTTGCGTTCGGGGGATTGGCCTGGTTTTTACGCGAAACCTCCGCCGAACTCTACACTACTTACGGTGAAGTGGTCATTACGCCTTCTCCGTGGGACAAAGAATTTCTAAAAGACGTCGGGGCGATGTCCATGGCGGTAACTCCCAAATTACTGGTGGATCGCATCAATAAACGAACCATGGCTGAAAACGTGGCCTTGGCGCGCCTTCAACGCGAACTGGCAAAAGGCGACTTGCTGGGCCGTATCAGCAGCAAGGAAGAGTTTGCCGAGCTTGCCGCTGGCATTGAAAGCAAAATCACCCTCACCGCCCTTGACGAGACCAATCGTGTGCGCATCGAAGTGAAAAATGGAACTACCCGGCAGGAAACCCAGGATATAGCGGAGTTTGCAACACGGGCCTTTTTAGAACAAACTCGTGAAACCTCTTTAAAAGAAGGGGAAGAAACGCACCGGTTTATTCTAAACAAACTCGAAGAACTGCAGCGCCAGCTCTTTGCCGCCGAAACCGCCGAATGGGACTACAAGCGGAAAATGGGATTCCGCATGTATGGCAAAGTGGACGAAGACATGGCCAACACCTATAAGGAGCTTAATACGCTCAAGGCCACCAAGGAAGAACTGGACGCTAGAATAAAAGAACTGGATTCGGAACTCGCCGCCAACAGTCAAACACTGCCCCAATCCCTGGAACACGTTTCTGACGCCGTGGTGGATCAGCTCTTTTCCGAATTAAACACGCTGCTTCAGGAAAAGCTTTCCATGAGCGTGGAATTTACGCCGGCCTATCCGGAATTGCAGACACTCGAAGAACGCATAACGGAAAAACAACAGGCCATTATCGGCGCCTTAGAACAGCTTGACACGGGCATTACGGGCGGCAGCAGCGTATGGAAACGGCGCCAGGAAATTTACCGCGAACAGATGAATTTGCGCACACAACTTACCGGCACGGAAGTGCGCATCGCCTCCCTTGAACGCTTGCTGGAAGATCTGGTTCCGCAAATTCCGGAACTCGCCAACAAGAATCTGGAATACGAGCGGCTGGTACAGGAAACACAAAGCATTCGGGAGCAATTTAACAAGCTTCGGGATCGTGAATGGAAAGTGCGCTCCGCGATCAGCCAGGGCGCCGCCCAAGTGGAGCGGTTCGACCCGGTCCACAAAGCCATGATGATGCCGTTGGGGGGGTCTACGCGGTTCTGGGTGAATTTCCTGATTGGCGCCATTGCGGGCTTTATCCTGGCGTTGTGTTATGCACTGATGTACGAATACAATGACACTTCCATCCGAAACATAGAAGATGTATCGGAATACATCGGCTTGGAGGTCATCGGCACCATCCCCCGGATGCGTTTTGGAAAACCCCGCGGACGAAAACGGCGCCGTGCCACCTATGTAACCACGGTTGAGGAAGAACGGGTGGATGCCTGCATCGTAACTCAGCACGACCCCAAATCGCCTATCTCCGAGGCCTATCGTACTCTCAGAACAAATTACCAATTTGCCAC
>ERZ795059.1897-NODE-1897-length-22549-cov-7.753179_pt1 | contig 22549 bp, 19 predicted proteins | sample MGYA00375143_ERZ795059 | MGnify/ENA primary metagenome ERZ795059 (study PRJEB30188, sample SAMN05720168) | activated sludge metagenome | isolation source: Anaerobic digester | place: USA | collected 2015-01-07 ... | reverse complement strand
TCTATGCGGATTAGATGTGGTTATGAATCATTATAATGCTGATGGATCTTTTGAATATGCAAAAGTGAGTTACAGAGTATCTTTTATAGAGTCCTTAAGAGGAGTAAGTTGTGTAATAAGAAGGCTCCGGGATATATCGCAGATTTTTGTTGATTTGCCGGAAGGGTTGCTGGATAATATTTCCGGACTTATAGGAAGCAGAACAAAGGTTATTATTTTTTCAGGTCCTACAGGCTCGGGAAAAAGCACAACAATGTCCTATATAACAGGAAAACTTAAAGATAGGTACAAGGTTCATACGATTGAGAATCCGGTTGAATTTAAAATTCCCGGCACTATACAAATACAAATAAGCAAAGAAGAGGATCCTATGGAAAAGTTCAAATATATCCTCAGGCAGGATCCGGAAATAATAGTGGTAGGCGAACTCCGTTCATCCGCATTTGCCAAACTGCTTTTTGATTCTTCGGTAAGCGGAAATAGTGTTTTTACTTCCCTTCATTGCAGTAATGTTTTTGAAATAGTAAGCCGGCTACGAAGTCTTGGTGTATCTGACAGTAATATTTCTTCATGTGTTGATATAATGCTCAACCAGCGTCTTATACCTCGAGTATGTCCGCTCTGCGATGGCATAGGATGCACGGAATGTTATGGTACCGGTTACAGTGGGTATCTAAATCTTTTTGAAGTACTACATGCCAGTGAAGAATTTAAAAGTGATGTAACCTTAGGGATGAACGATATGGAGTTGAAGAACAAATACAAGAATACATTAAACTATCTGAACCCTGATATAAAGCTACAGTATTACTTTGATCATAAGTTGATTGACAAAAAAACGTATGATGAGTTAAAGTGTTCTTTTTGAGGTGGGATATGAAGTACTTTTCCAAAAGTCCGGAAGAATGGAATGATTACGATCAGAAGAAAAAAGTTGAAAAAGAAAGAAATAACCTCTCTCACAGAAGAATCAAGAGGTATACCAATCTTTTACTTATAGCAATTGCTGTTACTGCTATTCTTTTTATGATATTTGGTAACAATATTGGTCAAAGGCTTCCAAACTCTGTTTCTTTTTCAGGAATGAATATGAATCTTTTGGCCGAGGAGGATTATGATTTTCCTAAAGCTTTGAGCGACATAAAGATAACAGTAACTAATATATCAAAGACCTCAAAAAAATTAGCTATAGATAATTTTTCTTTTATTATAGTTAATACTGTAACTGCTGAAACTGTTTATAATTTTGTTTATCCGCAGAAGATTGAAACTGATTTTTCGGGCATATCATCGAAAGTACTTTTTAATCTTGAGAAGGAAGCTGAAGTTTCACGTATTCCAAATGGCGATTATGAAATAAGAGCTAATATGACGATTAACGGAAAGAACATAGTGTTAAAAAAATTTTTCCGTTATAACCATGAACTGATAATGAATGTATATACTCAGGAAGAGTTTTATGTACAGGGGGAAAAACCTGTTGTAAAGTTTATCCTTTCAAATATGACAGACAGCAAGGTGACTAAAGAGTTCTTTGGAGATATTTCAGTAAAGAGTTCTGACAAGATAATCATAAAAAAACAGATTACTTTCGGAAGCTTGAATCTTAATCCAATGGAGATCCTTGAGCTGACATATCAGATACAGGAAGATATTCCATTTGGACAGTATATGATAGAGTTTAATTCTCCTTCTTTTGAAAAAACATATTCAACCGGACTAATGGTTGCAAAAGAAAAAGAAAAAGACGGTTCACAGCTTCTGCTTGGTGTAACTAATATGAGCTATTATAGTAAAGGAGAGCCGCTTTTTCTCCAGTTAAGTTTGGAAAACAAGATTAAGAATCAAAGATACTTACAGGTTGATCAGGTTTTTGTGCAGCTTAAGAATGATGAAAAAGTAATTTTTGAATATAATAACGATACTCCTCAAAGAGTATTCATATCTCCGATGGTCGTGAAAAAGATATTTGATATTGCTGATTTTAAAGAAATACGGCTTGAGAGAATTGGAAATTATGAAATAAAGGTTTCAGTCAAAATTCAAAATACTTATCTTAATAAGAGTATAAAATTGCAGGTGGTTGAATAATATAAATGTACGGATATATATCACTTTATTTTGAACCTACACAGCAGGAAAAACAGTTATATCAATATTATTATTGCGGTCTTTGCCACAGCCTGAAAAAGTATTTTTCAGAGCCTTACAGACTGACCATAATAAAAGAAGTTGTTCTTTTTGAAATAATGCAGCAGCAGGTTCAGTCAAGAAAATATTTTAAATGCCCCTATGTCCTATTCAAAGAAAAAAACAGACCGGAAAATACTAAGGATTTTAAGCATTATGCGTATATAAACTCCCTGATAGTTTACGGCAAATTAAAGGATAATGTTAACGAAGGCAAAAAGATACCTCAAATTCTGATTTCAAAGTTAAGAAATAAGCTTTCTCTCTATTTTTCTGATCCTTTTATCAGCAAGTATGAGCAGCTTATTTATTCACAGACTGAGGCGGAAAAAGAAAAGAATGATTTTGATGATTTTGCCAGGCCGTCTTCCGAAATAATGTATTTTATTGCTCAAAAAGAATTTAATGGCATGGAGTTTGATGTTGAACTTTTTTCAAAGGCTTGCGGGACTCTTGTCTATCTGATAGATGCAGTCTATGATTTTAAAACTGATGTTAAAAAATCGGCATTTAACGGTATAGCAAAAAGTTTTGGAATTACTGATATTACAAGGATAAATGCAAAAGACTTTGAAAGACTTATTTTTACGTACGATATCTGTGTAAAAAGTATATATGAGTCTTTAAACACTATAGAGTTTAAAAATAATCAGTTGGTACATAAACTTTTAAGCTACTCCTTCACTTATCACAGAAATAGAGTAATAAAAATTTTTAAGGGGGAAAAAGATGAAAACAACAGAAGAGCTTGTAAAAAAAGGTGATTTTAAGAGGCTTTTCGGTGAATATAAGGAAAAAACCGAGTTAAAGCAAAAGATGGATGAGTTCAGACAAGGTTATTACAATTACAGAAGAAATGACTGTATGGATTGTCTTGCGTGTTTCGGAGGATTGGCCTGTGCCGATACTCTGTGCGAATGTTCAGGCGGGGATCTTTGCAGATGTATATAAAGAGCCTAAGGGCTCTTAATTTTTATTTGACGGAAGTGTGATGTTTTGAAAAACCCTGCCCGTGATCTTGCTTTGACAGGAATTATACTTGCAGGTTCATATTTAGTATATTATTTTTCACAGATATTTAGAGTAGCACCAAATATAATACCTCTTACCTTACCTCTTGCCCTTTTTTTTCTGAAAGGAAGGTACGCTTTGCTTTTTTCTCTGGTTTTTTTTCTGCTCCTAACAGCAAGCGGATTTTTAAGTCCAGCAGCCGGTCTCTTCCTTCTCCTGCTTCTGCCAGTTGCTTTCGGTAGATTTTCTGATAAAAAGAAGGTAAAAGTTTTTTTAATTATTTTTGCAGGCAGTCTGGGATTCTGGACTATGTATATTTTCTTTTCATTTCTTCTTCCGCCAGTTTTTACAACCAGACTCTCCTTGAGTTTCCTGCTCTTTTTGTTATACGCCTTTGCAATACAGATATATAATCTTATACTTTCGATAGTTTACGTGCATATTAAAAATTATATAGGGAGGGACCAAAAATGAACAAAAAAGAGTTTTCAGCAGAATCTTTGTTTGACTTCAGATTTATTTCTGAACTGGAGTTTTCCCCTGACGGTAAAGAGTATCTGTATGTACTTAACTCATTAAATAAAAAAGATAACGCGTATACAAAAGAAGTATTTCTGGGCAGAAAAAGCAGAACTCCCTTGAAAATTGCCGGTGGCAACAGTTGTTCTCCTGCGTACAGTCCCGATGGAAAGCATATAGCTTTCAGCTCATCAAGAGAAAAAGATTTCAGAGGGTCGGAACTGTATACGATAGAGCGCGACGGAGGAGAAGCAGTACTTTTATGTAAGCTTGAAAAAGAGTTCATAAGAATAAAGCAATGGGATAAGCAGTCTAAGGGTCTTTTTCTTCTCACTGTCAAACAGATAGTCCAGAAGGATAAAAAAGATGATGCCGTTGAAATAAATGAAGTTCCTTTTTGGACAAACGGGGGTACTTTCACCAACGATACGGAATTTTTCTTTTATTATATCAATCTGAACGGTAAGAAAAGTGAAATACCGTTAAAAAAAATTTTCGCTCAAGTTTTAAATAAACAGAACAATAAAAAAATTAGAATAAACGAATTTTCACTTTCTCCGGATAATGAAATGATAGCTTTTACAGTATGTGAGGAACCGGAAAAGTTCCCTTACAAATCATCCATTCTTATATATAACACAAAAGAGAAAAGTGCAAAGAAGATTAGTATCAAAGCAACCTCAGCTTTTAACCTCTGTTGGAAAGATGACTCTTCAAAGATGGCATATCTTGGGGAAAACGAAGAACTCGGACTTGACGGAAACTCGAAGCTTTATATATACGATTTTGCAAAAATGAAGGATGAGTGTATAAGTAAAAAATTCGAAAAAACTTTAACTATCTGTTCAGCCGTTAATTCTGATGTATTTTCAAGCAAGAATATGAAAATGCGTTGGAAAAAAGACAGGATATACTTTACAATACTTGATAAAGATTCAAATGCAATATACAGCATTGATGATAAAAAGAATCTTAAAATAGAAAGTACGGAGCATGGCTCTTATTCTGCGTATGATGTAAACAATAACGAAGAAATTATCTATACATATGATAATTTTACAGTGCCTCAGGAAGCTTATATCCTGAAAAACCAAAAAGTAACAAGACTTACATCAATAAATAAGAAAATAACAAATGAGTACCGTATACTCCCATATCAAAAAAATACTGTAAAAACAGAGTCTTCCGAAATTGAATCATGGATAGTAATGCCCGATTCCAGTGGGGAAAAGATTCCGGCCATACTTGAAATACATGGAGGCCCCAAGACCGCATATGGCAACTCTTTTATGCTTGAATTCCAGATACTTGCGGCACAGGGATATGCTGTTATATTTTCTAATCCACGTGGAAGTGATGGATATGGTGAAGAGTTCTGCGATATAAGAAAAAAATACGGAACAATTGATTATGATGACCTGATGTCTGTTATGGATTTTTATGAAAAAAATTATGCTATAGACAGTAAAAGAACAGGTGTGACAGGAGGCTCCTACGGCGGTTTTATGACCAATTACATAGTAACAAGAACTGACAGGTTCAAAGCTGCTGTAACGCAACGTTCGATATCAAATTGGTTCAGTATGTACGGAACATCTGATATAGGTTACTTTTTTACACGAGATCAGATAGGATTCGAACCGTGGGAGAACAAAGAAGAGTATATAGAAAAATCCCCGCTTTTTCAGGTAAAAAATGTAAAAACTCCACTGCTTCTTATACATTCATTTGAAGATTACAGATGTTGGGTAGTAGAAGCAATGCAGTTTTTCACGTCATTAAGGGTTTTGGGGGTAAAATCCAAGCTCGTGATTTTCAAAGGAGAAAACCACGAGCTTTCAAGATCGGGAAAACCTTTCAATAGAGTGAAAAGATATAATGAAATATTAAATTGGTTCAGAGAAAATCTATAGAGTAACTGAGATTAGTAGTCTGAGGAGATATATGTATCTTTTTAGTAAAGATAATACTTGATCCTTGATATATTCTGTCATTTCCCAGATCAGAGCATGAAAAGGTATATAAAGGAAAAAGAATTACATTATCAGAGCTGCCATGAAGCGATACTTTAACTTTTTTATAAAGATCAGTGATCAAAAGAGTATCTGTAGAGAACTTTCCCTTGAGATTTACAGGAAAGTTCTCTTTGTTTATAGTAACGAACCTGTCCGGTGAGTCCTGAGCCAGAAAGTTCATATTTATTTCTACAGAAAAATCTGTTTCGAACACATATTCTGATGAAATAAAATAATCCGCCCATAGCCGGTTTTCAGATATGCAGAAAACCTTTCGTATTTTTACTTCTGGCCAATCACTGTTTACCCAGACATGTCCGGTTCTTTCAAGAGTAAAAGATTTTTCCCCGGCAGTAAGTACATAAGGCTGATTAGCAAAATCACCTTTTTCTCTGGTATCATTTGTCTGCCAGCTATGAGCATCTGTTTCTAAAGCAGGGAAATGATCAATAAAAAGTCCCTTGTTATACCAATCAAGCACTATCTTGTTGTTAAGATCTGGATTAATCTGTTTCATCTTCTTATGATAAGGTTCTTCCTGTCTTGTGAGGACATTACTGAGACAAAAACAGGAGGGCAGGTAAGACAGATCCACAATCTTTCCACCATCATTAGGGTCTACCATGACAGATATTTCGGAATGTTTTATGTAAAAGAGCTTTCCGCGGTATGAGGCGATCATTCTGGATGAATCGTTTAAAGCAGATTCTGCTTTTATAACGGCTGAAAAAAGCGCATCCCTGAGATTTGGCAGATAACAGCCTCCAAACATTCCGTGCCAGTATGCATCGTTTGCCTGAGCCGCCAGAAGGGATCGATATTCATCTGTGCCGTGAAGATAGTTACTGTCATATTCATGTGAAAGCATCAACATTTTTGAATAAAGGACATTAACCAAGGGATATTTTTTTATGAAATTACTCCATTCTATACTATTTGACTTCAAGGTTTTCATATCCGGAGCAGAATTTTCAAAACGGGTTCTTAAATCTGTATCCATAGACCAAATCATCATTTCGGGATATGAAGAAGGCTGAATTTCACCATCTGAACCCTCAAGCAACTCTACAAGTTCATTGGCAAGGACGGATTTTATATTTGGACTCTCTGATATCAAGTTAAAAAGATTCATAAGATATTTTTCAGAGTAGCAGTACGAATAGCTTGATCCCCACATGCCGAAACGTTCTCCGTCATCCATGAAAACTACAAATCTACCGGGGAAATTTTCTATAAGTTCTGTTACTTTCTTGGGGGATTCGTTCAGGACGGAGTAACGAAGGGGCTGACTTATAGGGATTATTTTTAAACAGCTATCCTGATGTAACTGGATGTTTGTTATTGAGGAAGAGTTGCATCCTGAGTACTCAAATTGGAAGTCGTCGAGAAAGATGTACTTTATACCGCATTTTACAAGGTCGGCCGCAATTTCAGAGTTCCATACTCTTTCGGCAATCCACGCTCCCTTGGGTGAAATTCCAAAGATCTCTTTAATTCTATTGTTAAGCATAATAAGCTGGGAAACACGGTCACAATTTGGTATAAACGGCAAGATTGGTTCAAAAAATCCTCCCGAGATTATTTCAACCTGATTACGGTTTATAAGCGATGAAAGTTTTTCTATGAAAGAGCTATCCTTTTGCTCAATCCAGTCAAGCAGTTCGCCGGTAAAATGTATGACTGCTTTAAAGTTTGGACAGCTGTACAATGTTTCTATAAAAGGTTTGTAACTCTTTTCATAAGCGTATTCAAGCACATGAGTGAAATTTCCGTGTGGCTGGTGGTTATGAGTTCCAAACAGCAAGTACTTCATCAGGGGAACACCTCAACTTTTTTAGGAATAGTTTATAATCAAATAGAAATATAAAATGTGAGGAGGTACAGTATGGCTGAAAAAAAACCCAAGAAAAAAAGAAGTTTTAAAACGGTTCTTATATTTTTCTTTGTCGGTATTATTATAGCAGTATTTTTATTAACTTTTGGCTATATAGGATTTGAATTTAACAGACTTTCATATATGAATATGAGTCTGGCTAACGATTGGAGAAGTTACCTTTCATATATAACAGGAAAGATACCTTTTCTGAATAATTTTATAAAATACAAATATCTTGAAATTGGAGATCCTCTTTACGTACAGAATGAGATTGTGAGTATGAGGCTGCAGGCGATAAAGGAACAGTCTGATGAAGTTTCAGTCAAAAACTCTGATCTTCAGAAGATGATGACTGATATTTCTGCGCAGGCCAGTTCGCTTGCCATACAGAAACAGGAATTGGAAAAAAAGAATACCGAATTAACTCAGAGAGAGAGTATACTGGCAGATTATGAAACAAGAGTTCAGAAGCTTGCCTCATGGTTTGGAGAAGCAACTCCCCAGCAGATAGCAGTGGCTCTTTCCAGAGATGAGGTAGGAATTGATCTGTTGGTGGATGCTTTGTACCGTTTAAGGTCAGATTCGGCATCTGATATTCTTACGGCTCTTTCTAATGTAAACCCGCAGAAGGCAGCACAGATCATAGCAAAGTTGGGTGAAAAACAAAGGTGAGGTGAGTGAGTTGAGCGAGGAAATTTTACTCGGAAACCTTCTGAACAGACTTAAGCTGAATGTTGAGATCAAAACTTCTGAAAAAGCTGATCTTCAGACAAGCAACAAAGAGTTTGAAAAAGTAATGCAGAAGTTCCAAGACTATTCATCATCGGCAAAAGAAAGAGAAGTTTCAGAGAACAAGGATGACAATAAAAATAAGCATGATGCTTTAGAAACAATAAAAAAGAACGAACTAACAAAAACCGAAGAAAAGTATGTAAGTCAAAAGGTGGTACCCGATACCAGTACGAAAGAATCGCAGGAAACGGCTGCAACTGAAGAAGATGGTATCCAGAAGATACTTAAAAAGCTTATTAACCAGATTCTGACTCTTAATAACAAAAAGAGCGACAGTGAGAAAGAAAAAGAAAAGGTAAACAAGGTATGCGTACTTATAACACAGCTGATAAATAATGGCAATACAGAAAACAAAGCACAGCAAACTCAGGTTTTTAAGCAGCTTGTCCAGAAAGCTGCAGAGATAGGAATAAAGGTAAAGGATGTTAACAAAAGTTCTCTGGGTATGCTTTTGGTAACAGACAAGAACATGAATCAGTCGGTTGTGATTCCCAAAGTAAGTATGAAAAAAGCGGTTGCAGTCAGCAAAGAGAGTGAAGTCAAAACCAAAGAAACACAGCAATCAAAAGCTTCTTTAAAAAATAAGATTGTATCTGCAGAGAAAAAATCCGAAGACAGCTCTTTGGTTCAGACCAAAATTGCGAGTTCAGAAAAACCAAACAGAAGAGAAATCAGGGAATCCCCTATGGAAACAAAGAAAGTAACGGTCATTATTCCAAGAGAGATGGAAACAAGCAAACAGGAAAGTCCAAAGATATCTGTTAAAGCTGAAAATATAAATAAGATACTTTCTTTTGCCAGTCAGGCACTAAAAAATAATGAAACCAAAAAAACAGAAAGTATTTCTCAGGTACTATTTAATGCAAGTATTAATAAAAACTTTGAAAGAAAACAGATTTTTACTGAAAGCAAAAGCATTGGTGAAAAAAACTGGGTTCCTTTAAGAACGCAGGAGAGAACAAACGATTTTCTTAACATTAAATCAGAGATGCCTTTTATACCGCTTTCTGATATAAGAAAAGAAAGTTCGTATATCCCCCAGCAAAAAGAAAACATTAAAGACGGCGAGATGACAGTTGAGAAAGTAAAAGAAAACGATAAAGAGTTACCACAAAAAATACAGAGTATCAAAGAACAACCGAAAAATGAAAAACCCACAGAAAAAAGAAGTGAGTTGACAGAAAGACAAACCACTAATGAAGATATCCAAAAAGAAATGACGGTTGAGACTACTTTTGAAGATATGTATGAGCGCATACAGACGCAGGCTACTCAGACAGAAAGCAAATCCGGGAATACAGTTATCTCAGACAGCACATCAACATCTAGGACAGCAGCAGCTTCTGGTTCGGGAACTATTAGAAATACTCCTGTTCAGAATGTCCCTCTCGAAAGGCTTAATACAGATCTTCACCGAATAATTGAACAGAAGCTTACTCAAAGGGTTTTCACAGAAAGCATGGATCTTCAGATAAGTCCTCCCAATCTGGGAAAGGTAAACCTCGAACTCATAAAAACAGGCATGGCCATAAGCATTAATGTAATTACTGAAACGGAGAGCTCGAGGGAAAGCATTTCGAGGAATCTCCAAAACTTGGTTGGGACATTAAGGAACGAAGGATACAATCCCGTTCAGGTTAATATAAAATCAGAAAATAAAAACGATCTCATGCAGGATAATCAGCAAAAACAGCCTAATTATAAAGACCAGCAGGAACAGAAAAAAGATGATTCACAGGAGTTTGAAAAGATATTGAGAGGTGAGGAGAATGTTTAACGGAATAGAAAAAAATAATTTATATCTCAGCACAAGCGAAGCAGCAAGAAATAAAACCATAAAAAAAGAGTTGGATAAGGATGCTTTTTTACAGCTTCTTGTTACCCAGTTAAAGTATCAGGATCCTACTTCTCCCCTAGATAATAAAGAATTGATTGCACAGATGTCACAGCTCTCTACAACTGAACAGATAATGAATATGAGCAAATCATTCCAGGGCATGGTTGATTCACAGATTTCGCTCCAAAAGATGCAGGCATCGTCACTTATAGGAAAAAGCGCAGTGGTTGAAGCCAATACGGTTCAGCTTACACAGGGAGTATCAGAAAATTTTACCTACAATCTTGAAAAGGATTCGGTAATAAGCATAGAGATACAGAATGCTGACGGCAAAACAGTTTATTCCGAAAATTTGGGAGCAGTAAAAAAAGGCGTAAGCACATACCTTTGGAATGGAAGGGATAATTCAGGTACCAATATGCCCGATGGCGAGTATGAAGTAAAGCTCTACAGCTATGAAAACGGTAAAAAAACCGAAGTAGGCGGGCTTAGAGGCGGAAAAGTTGAAGCTGTGCAGTTTATTGATAAGGAATTTTATGTTCTCATAGACGGAAAAAGATATCCTGTGAAAAGTATAAAAGAAATTTCAAACATAGCATAACGGGAGGAATAGAACTATGATGAGAGCAATGTATTCCGGAATTACCGGTCTTAAAAATTTTCAGCTTCAGATGGATGTGGTCGGAAATAATATAGCAAACGTTAATACTACAGGCTTCAAGGCTTCAAGAGTAACTTTTGAAACAACCCTCCTGCAGACCCTTAAAGCAGGAAAATCACCGGAAAACCAGTATGGAGGAACTAACCCCATGCAGGTCGGGTTGGGATCAAAAATTTCATCGGTTGATAAGATATTCAGTCAGGGTTCTTTTCAGAACACAGGCAAAAAAACGGATCTTGCCATACAGGGGGACGGTTTTTTTGTTCTTTCCGACTCACAGGGAAATTACTTCAGCAGAGCAGGCAACTTTACTCTGGACTCTTCCGGATTTCTTGTAAACCCTTCGTCCGGCCTGAAACTCCAGGGATGGAGTGCGAAGATAGGTACTAACGGTCAGAGATATGTTGATACCAATGAACCCATAGGGGATGTAAAAATAGCAGCAGGACTTGTTATGCCGGCAAAACAGACTTCCTTTGTCAATCTTGCTCATAATCTTAATGCGGATGTCGGAGTTCAGGAAACTACTATGATAGTAAAAAGCACACTTGGAAAAGAGCTTCCAATTAAGTTCAAGTTTGTCAGGGATATGCGTGCCGAGTACAAGGAGAGAAATGTTTATACGTGGGAAAGTGAGCTTGTGAATACGGGTTCTCCATCATATGAATTTGCCAAATCAAACTACGATAAAACCCTTAAAGGTTCCGTGGAACTTGATAATGCCGGTAATGTCGTTAAATGGAGCACATTTAAGAACGGAATGGAGACTATGGGTGTAGATACAGATTCCAAGCTTTCGATATATGACGTATCCGGAAACCTTAGGATCAACAGAAGCAACGAAGCTGTTGATGGTTCATCGGCTGGTATGGAGATAGATTTTTCCACCGTTACTTATGATGTAGCCTCTGCTGCTACACCAGCTGGTCTGGATGCTTCCAAACAAGCTGTGAAATTTGAATTTGACGGATCAGCAACCAATACCAAAGTTAAAGTTACGGTAGTAGAAGAAGGAAAAGAGTACTCCGATACTTACGAACTTGCCGACAACCAGGTTTCAACTATAAACGCATTCTTTAACGGGGGTACTGATGTAGGAGGCAAAACTCTTATAATAAACGGCAAACAGCTTAAAGCTGCCGCCCTTATAAGCGGAGCCGCAACAGACAGGGTAAACATAAACTCCATCACATGGCCTACCATGGTTGACGGGACTCTTGCCGGAACTTCTGGCGGAACGGCCAGAGATTTTTCACTCGCTGGCGGTATAAAACTCACAGATACTGTTAAAGGCCAGGATATTTACTATGATCCGAAAAATGTCAAAGTTACAGTTACCAATGCTGCCGGAGCTATACCCGGAAGTGTTACGGTTTCTCTCACCACAAAGGATGGTGTAAAGAACTTCACAATAAACGGAACAGTAGATGCAGGAGTTGGAAAGAACGTTTCTTACCAGCAGTTTAACGAAGCCTTCAGCGATGGCGTAAAGAACGGCAACCTTAGGATAACCGGTCTCAGCCTAAGCAATGGGCAGGATACTGATGAACTTACGGCAACGGCTGCTACAGGAGTTACGTTTGCATCGGTAAAAAACATTATACAGCCGCCTTCCGGAGGATCACCTAAGTTTGTAGATGTCAATAATCCTCAGAACTTTGTTGTGGCCGGATATAAGGCTCCTACAGTTGCAGCGTCCACCCTCGTATATGATTCGCTTGGACAGGCTTATAACGTATATCTTAATTTTACAAAAATAAATGAAAATACATGGTTCTGGAAAGCTCAGATGGAGGACGGAACACCTCTTTACAAGCTTAATGAAGACGGTACAAGAGATATGACAAGCTTTGCCGACGGTGTAATAGCTTTTGACGGCAATGGCGGTATTATGAGCACTAATTGGAGGCTAAGGGAAGACGGAACAATAGATACCAATACCACAGATAACAATAACGGTTCACTAGGATTCTGGTTTGATCCAGCTAAACCAGGAGCGGCACCTAATCCTACCTATAATCCCAGTTCGATCTCAGCAGCCGGACCTGTGATGGCACAAGTAAAGTTTCAAGAGTTGACGCAGTTTGCTTCTCCGCATTCGATAGCGGTTACTGAACAAGATGGAAATTCTGAAGGTACTCTTGATTCTTTTGCTATAAATGAAGTCGGACAGATAATAGGAACTTTTACCAACGGGAAGTCGGATGCTTTAGGTCAGGTTGCCCTTGCTGTTTTCAATAACCCGGCTGGTCTGCTTGAACTTGGAAACTCTCTTTACGCGCAAAGCTCTAACAGCGGAATTCCTCAGATAGGAACCTGCGGGGTGGGAGGACGCGGAACATTGCTTCCAGGAACTCTGGAGATGTCCAATGTTGACCTTGCAGAAGAGTTTACCAACATGATCATAGCCCAGCGAGGATTCCAGGCCACATCAAGAATAATTACCACAGCTGATCAGATACTAAACGAACTGGTCAACATAAAGAGGTAGTATGAAGTTTTTGGAGGTGACGTATGATTAGTGTGACAAGACTAAATAACGAAGGATTTGTGATAAACGGCGAACTTATAGAAAAACTTGAAGCCAAGCCTGATACAACGATAACTCTTTTGAACGGACATGTCTATATTGTCAAGGAAAAGGTTGAAGAAGTCATTAAAAAAGTGATAGAATATAAGAAGAGTATATTTATAGGCCCGCAAAAGGAGTGAAACAATAATGGATATTTCAAGTCTTTTAGGTTTGGCTCTTGGAATCATAGCTTTTGTTTTCGGAGTGTATTCATCTGCCGGCTACAGTTTCAGTGGACTGTCGGCAATGATCGATGTTCCGTCAATGATAGTTACTATAGTAGGATCAATAGGCTCTATGTTCATTTCAAATCCGAAAGAAAAGGCTTTCAAATTTGTATCTTATATAATGATGGCACTTAAAGAACAGAAGATAGATATGCTAGGTACACTCAGAACTCTTTACACCTTTGCTGAAAAAGCCAGAAGAGACGGCATGATTTCTCTTGAAGAGGATATAGGTAAGATTGATGATGAGTTTATGAGAGACGGTCTTCGAGCAGCCGTTGATGGTACCGATCCAGAAGAGATCCGTAAGATACTGGAGATAAAGATGGAGCTTTATGAGGATGACCAAGGTGGCAATATTGCTGTAATGGAGTCATGGGGGGCATATGGGCCTGCTTTTGGTATGATCGGTACTCTTATAGGACTTATACTCCTTTTGGGACAGCTTAACGATCCGACAGCGATAGGTCCGTATATGTCGGTTGCTCTTATCACAACCCTTTACGGAGCATTGATTGCAAATATTCTTGCAACGCCTGTTGCTGATAAGCTCAAAAAGAGAACCGCAAAAATGATAAGTATGAAGAGAATGACTACAGAAGGAATACTTTCGATAGTTCAGGGCGAAAATCCCCGTCTTATGGAAGAAAAATTAAAGGCGTTCTTATCTGCGCAGGATAGGGCAACATATGAAAAAGGAAAAGGCGAAGCACAGGCCTGAGCTGGAGGTAAAAAATGGGGAAGGACAAATGCAACTGCCCGCCACCGGCTCCTGTGTGGCTAACAACTTTCAGTGATCTGAATAATCTTTTGACAACCATGTTTATAGCTCTTTTTTCTATGGCCACTATATCTCCCGGTAAGTTTCAGCAGGCTGCATCAAGTTTGGCGAGTGCGTTTAACGGTCAGCCAATGGGAGTGCTTGTCGGCGGTAAAACGATTAGCGAAGAGCCGCTTATCACTTCGAATCCGGGTGTAAAGGAAAACCTTCTTAAGATTCAGATGGATGAAAATTTTAAAGGTATGATAACCATAGAAGAGACCGACAGGGGTACCATAATACATATAAAGGATTATGCGTTTTTTGAGACAGGTAGCGCACAGCTTACAAAAAAAGCAAAAGAGTTGCTGTATCTTATAAGTACAATCATACTTGAACATACTTCGAACGATATAGAAGTATATGGATATACCGATGAAAGACCAGTTTTATCGACTAGCATATATCCTTCAAACTGGCATCTTTCGAATGCCCGCGCCGCCAGTGTAGCTTATTTTATAACAGGAGAGCTTAAGGACAGGCGTCTGGTTGAACTTGTGGGTCAGATCAAAAGCGGACAGTTTGATATTAACTACTTTTATGAACCGACAAGGTTTTTTCCTATAGGAAGGGGAGATGCTGACATTCTCAAAGAGATGGATGAGCTTAAAGTTGCCAACGATAACCTTCGTGATATTCTTAGTCTTGATTTTCAGAAAGGTTCCATGACAGCACAGGAGTTAAAGGATAAGCTTGCTTCCATCGATAAAGAGTATGAAAGTGCAAAAGAAAAATTAAGAGAAGATTATAGAAGAGTAGACTTACTTATACTTAGACAAAGAGTAAGATAGGAGGATTGATTATGGCTCAGGAAAATCCGGTACCGGAAGAGGGCAAGAAAAAAGGCGGAAATAATTTTTTGCTGATGATAATAATAGTGGTCGTAGTTACTCTGGTTGTTTCTGCGGGGACATCATTTCTTATAATAACACTTTTGGGGCAGAATGTACAAAAAGCTGCAGATGCTGCAGCTTCTACCGGAACTACAGGGACTACAGGTTTGGTAGTTCAGGCCGAGATGATCAGGGAAGGATCACGGTATCCCGTAATGCTCAAAGGTGGAAAAGATGTTGCAATAGTTGATGCGCTCTACTATAAAGTGGGAAGCGAAGAATGCCGTTCTTCAATAGGTACAAACAAACTGGAGATACTTGATGCCGTAAGGACGATCTTCCTTAATAAAACTTCTTCGGAGGTTACGAACCCGACAGGTCAGGAACTTATAAAAAAGCAGATAAAAGATGCCGTGAATGAGATAACCGGATATACAGGAGAAAGAGAAAAAATAGGGGTTCTGAGTGTTATTCTTATAATTCTTACAATCTCCCAGAATCAATAGAGAGGTGCCTATATGGTCGAAGGCGACAAGCTATCCCAGGATGAAATTGATAAGCTGTTAAAGAACATGACAGCACCTGAGGGTGAAAGTGAAGGTTCTGAAAAACCTTTTGAAGAAAAAAAAGTAAGAGAATATAATTTCAGACGCCCTGTTAAGTTTTCCAGAGAACAGCAACGTACTCTGCAGCTTGTTCATGAAAATTTTGCCCGGGAGCTTTCAACATATCTCTCAGGAAGGTGCAGAACATTTGTAGATATAAATTATGCAAGCATCGATCAGATAACTTTTTCAGAGTTTCAGCAATCTTTAACTTCCCCTACATATATTGCAGTTTTTTCGACATCCTCTCTTGCCGGCAATGCGATACTTCAGGTTGGTCTGGATATAGGTTATGCTATGATAGACAGACTTCTTGGCGGACCGGGCAGCACTCTTGAAGAGATAAGAACTCCTACCGATGTTGAGACGGCTATACTAAGAAAAGAATCTTCCGTAATGCTCAGAGCTCTTTCAAAGGCATGGAGCACTATAGAACCTTTTGAAGTAAGTCTCGAAAAAATTGAAACCAATCCTCAATTTATACAGATAGCTCCTCCAAACGAAATGACCATACTTGTTACCTTATCAATAACAATCAGGGATGTTCAGGGTTTTATGAATATTTGTTTTCCTTCTTCTACACTTGAGCCTATAAGTGATAAGCTTTCAACCAGAATGTGGACACAGACAGCTAAAAAATCTCCTGAGGTACAGGAAAAGCTAAAGAATATGCTTATGCTTTCAAAGCTTGACCTTACTGCAGTCCTTGGAAAAACAGATATCTGTATCTCTGATATGCTCAAACTACAGATAGGTGATGTAGTGAGGCTTGATTCTTTCTACCAGGATCCTATAGATTTTGATGTTCAGGGAGTATCCATTTTTAAGTCAAAAGTAGGAACTAACAAAGGTTTTTATGCAGTACAGATAGAAAAAGAAAATAAACAGTTACTTGAAAAGACATTTCTTACAAAAGTATTGAATGAAAAATTCAAGACCGATAAACCCCGTGAAGGCGGTTCGGACAAAGGGGGTATGTGATTATGTTAGGAGATGAATTTTTAACCCAGGATGAACTGAACTCTTTGCTTAACGGGCTTAATTCTGATGAGGTGAAACAGCCTGACAACAATCCATTGCTGGATATGATGGGCGAGATTGGTAACATAGCTATGGGAGCCGGTTCAACAACTATGTCCACTCTTCTTAGAAAAAAAGTTAATATCACTTCTCCGGATGCAAGCATAATAAAATTTAAAGATATAAAGACAAAATTTTCAGGCCAGCAGCTGGTTATAACTATAAACTATAAAAAAGGTCTTGAAGGTTTGAATACTTTTGTTATGCCTGCAAGAATAGCTCAGATTATTGCTGACCTTATGATGGGCGGCAATGGGGATCTTCCTGCTGAGGTTCAGCTTGATGAGCTGGGAATGAGTGCAGCTGGCGAAGCCATGAATCAGATGATGGGTTCAGCAGCAACTGCAATGGCTGAATTTATAAAAACACCAGTCGATATCACTCCGCCGACTGTAAGCATACTTGACTTTGATAATGGAGATACAAAATTTCCTCCTATTGAATCAAATGATGAAGCTGAGATAATATGCATAAAGTTCAGCATGGAAATAAAAGAAATTGCAACGACTACCGTGTGGCAGTTTATACCAATGCATTTTGCCAAACACATAGAAAGTTTGATGAAAGGTCCGGAAACACCGGCATTTCAGCCGCCACCGGCAAAAACACAGCAGATACCCGTTCAACAGCCCGTGCAGCAGATACCTGTTCAACAGCCGCAGCAACAGTATCAGCCACAACCGCAGTATTACAATGTTCCGGTTCAGCAGCCTATGTATCAGGTGCCGCAAGGTTTTTCAAATCCAAACATTATGCAAGGAAGTGAGGTAAAGGTGAATCCAGTAAATTTTGGTCCTTTAACGGGTCAACCCTCCCCTGCAACAGAGAGTATAGATTTATCAAAGCTTCAACTTTTGATGGATGTTCCACTTGAACTGACAGTTGAACTGGGAAGAGTGAAAATGTCATTGAGAGAGATACTTCAGCTTTATGAAGGATCAATGGTTCAGTTGGACAAACTTGCAGGAGAGCCTCTGGATGTCTATATCAATGGAAGGCTTATTGCAAGGGGTGAAGTTGTTGTAATAGAAGAATCATTTGGTATAAGGATAATTGAGATTGTTTCTCTTGAAGAGAGGATAAGAACTATAAAATGAAGCAAAAGGCATTCATATTTGTTTGTTTGGCGGTTCTTTGTAATATCTGCATGGGCTCTTATCAGAATGTTTTTATAGAATATCTTTCAAACTACTCCGGTAAATCCTGTATACATGCAGATATTTCTGTTATGTTTAACATAAAACAAGTTCCCAGGTCAATAACGGCCGATCTGTATATGGTAAATTCAAAGTATATTGTGTATGAGCTAAAAGAGCCAGAAATTTTTTCTGGCATTTTTTACGTATACGATATATACAACGGTGTTTTTTATACCAAAAACAACGAAGAAGTTGATGCTTATGAGGAAATAAGCATCATAACGGCCAGCATACCGAATATTCTAAACAGCATACTTATAGCCTTTCAGCCGGATAAATTCAATTTTTATGAGAAAATCGAAGATAATTTTCTTAACTTTTATTTTGAACCCAAATCTAAAAACTTTTTACAGCTGTTTGCACGTGTGGATTATGTAAAGTTTAAGGCTCAGTTTTTTTCTCCGTATAAAGGAGTGTATGTTTTTGACAGTTTCTATGTTCTGAATTCTGATGATACCAAGAACATAAAGATAAGCATAAACAAGATTGACTATCCTGATGAGACGCAGGCTTCAAAAATATTGGAAAGTTATTTTTCAAAATCTTTGAGCAGATCTGAAAGTAAGTAGGTTGAGTAAAGTTTTTTAAGCTTCTCTTTATTGGAATAATCCTGCAGATATTGAAACTGAACCTTCAACAGTTCCTTTCCAGAAGGGGTTCCATGTCCGGGAACCACATAAGCTATATCGTAAGTATCCAGTTTGCAAAGCAGATCCTTCCATATGTCAATATTTGCTCCCTGAGTTTCGGCGTGTACTTTAGAAAAGACAAGATCGCCGGAGATAAGTATATTATCAGGCTTTATGATATATATGGTACTGTCTTTAGAATGGCCGCCTACTGAGATGCCATTTAATATAGTGTTTCTAAAGGATTTAAGAATATTTCCGTTGAAAAGTTCCACTTTTTTTTTCGTAAGCAGCTGCTGAAGATTCATAAAGTCTGATCCTGAGTTATCAGAAAGGCTTTTCAGACTTTCTTTTTTAATTGAGTTAAGACAGTAAAAAGTTTCCATATTCATAAACAGTTCGAGGTTTTTTTTAGAAAAAATAACTCCGAAGGAATGATCCGGGTGGTAATGAGTAAGAAATACTTTTTTAACTTTTTTGTTGTACTTATCCTGTAGAATATCGATTGCCTCTTCAAATTTTTTGCTGTAAAGAGACGAATCAAATACTACAATCTCATCATTCAGTTCGAGTCCGCAGATATTGCTTGCTCCATTTTCAAACCAAAAAATGTTTATCTTTCCGGATTTTTCGTACATTTCATCGACCTCTCTATTATTTGTATTCATGTTATTTTTCTACAAAATTATTTACATATCCTTAAATAGATGGTATAATTTTTTCAGTTAATAAAACAAACCAACCAACGGGGTGATTTAATGCTTTTAAAAGACTTTTTAAAGAAGTACTGGTGGAGGTACTCCATAGGTGTACTCTTCCTTGTCGCAGTGGATTTGATACAGATCATTATCCCCAAAAAAGTCGGTGAAATAGTGGATATCCTAAAAACACCTTCTCCCGATCTTCAACTGATCTTAACTATTGTGACTGGGGTTATTTTTTTAGCCTTAGGTCTTTCATTGGGAAGATTCCTGTGGAGAGTTACAATAATAGGAGTTGCGAGACTTTTTGAGTTTAAGACAATCAATAAGATGTTTTTTCATATAATGGATCTTGACCAGGATTTTTATGACAGATGGCGCACTGGAGACCTTATGACCAGGTTTACTTCAGATACTCAAACCGTAATGCGAATGCTGGGTTTTGGAGTAATAATGCTGGTAGATACACTGGTCGTTACCGTAATGACAGTTCTTGCAATGGGAGAGTTTGTGAGCTGGAAGCTGACATTGCTTTCAACCATACCTATACCTTTTATAGCGATAGTATCGGTTTTTTTCGGAAGAATTATTCATAAGCGTTTTACCAAGCTTCAGGAATGCACTTCAGAGCTCTCAAATATTACGGAGGAGAGTGTTTCTGGCATACAGGTAGTAAAGGTTTTTTCAAATCAGAGTACCATGAAGGATATTTTTAACGCCAGGTCAAAAAAATTCTACGATTCCCAGGTTTCACTTACCAGGGTGTGGGGGCTTATGTTCCCACTAATAAACTTTCTCGGAGCCTTTTCAAGTCTGCTTGTTTTTTTCTTTGGCGGCAAGATGGTGGTGAACGGTGAGATAACTCTCGGAAACTTTGTTATGACCAACTCATATGTTGGGATGCTTATATGGCCTATGATGGCTTTTGGATGGCTTATGAACATACTCCAGAGCGGAAGGGCTTCCCTCAAACGTATTAAAGAGGTTCTTAACCAGCAAAAAAGCATTGTCGAGAAAAATGACTCTATAAAAGATGGATTTTCAGGTTTATACAGCTTCAAAAATTTCTCATTCAGCTATCCCAATACCGAACGAATAGTGCTGAAAGATATAAACATAACGATAGAACCAGGTCAGATGATAGCTCTTGTCGGCAAGGTCGGTTCAGGTAAGTCAACTCTGGCCAAGCTGATGGCCAAGCTTTATCCTGTTGATAACGGTATGCTTTATCTGGACTCTCATGATATAAACGATATTGACGGAAAGTATATAAGAGAAAATGTTTCATATGTTCCTCAGGAATCCTTTCTTTTCTCTATGACTATAAGAGAAAATATAGCTTTCAGTGACAAAAAAAATGAAAACAGGGTTGGAGAGTATGCCGCTATGGCTAGTGTAGACGAAGATATCAAGAGACTTGCACAGGGCTATGAAACCGTTGTCGGAGAAAGGGGAGTCACACTTTCCGGAGGACAGAAGCAACGTGTAACTATAGCCAGGGCACTTGCTAAAGACTCACGAGTAATAATTCTGGATGACTGTCTTTCTGCAGTAGATACCGAAACAGAAGAGGCCATAATAAAAAGTCTTCGCAAAGAAACCATGGGAAAGACAGTTGTTATTGTTTCACATAGACTAAAAGCGGTCAAGAATGCCGACCAGATATTTGTTTTTGATAATGGAAGCATAATTGAATCCGGTACCCATAATGAGCTTTTACGTAAGAAAGGTCTTTATAATTCCATGTACGAGAAGCAGCTTATAGAAGAAAAGCTCAAGGAGGTTTGAAAATGGCTTCTGCATACGAACAGATTTTTGAAGAAGAAAGAGAAAAAGATCTTGGAGATGTGCTTTTATTTAAATGGTTGTGGAAGTACATAAAAAAATATGCTGCTATACTTGCCATAGCGTTTATTTCGCTTGGTCTTACAACAGCTGTTGACCTTTCGGTTCCAAATATAATACGTTACGGAATAGATAACCTTTTGAATGTACAGTATAAATTTAATCTTGTGGGTGAAAATTTTGTATACTCAGAAAATGGTGAGTATACTGCTGTGATTGAAGATCATGTTTATTACATGGTTAAGGATGGTGAAAAAACAACTGTACCGGACTCATATTACAAGGATGCATCAAGCAAATCAATATCAAAAATCGACTCTTTCGCCGTTTTATTTCTTTGTCTGCTTATGGTTCAGCTTCTTTTTAATTACGGACAGGTTTTTTTCTCAAATCTTTTGGGGCAAAAGGTTATATACGATATAAGATCTGAGCTTTTTGGACATGTTGAAAAGATTAAATATGATTTTTTCACCAAGAATCCATCAGGAAAGATAACAACCAGAATTGTCAACGATACTCAGAATATCTCTGAATTTTTTACGGAAGTCCTGACAAGTCTAACCAAGGATATTGCGATACTTACAGGTGTTGTAATACTTATGTTCAGACTCAATATAAAGCTTTCCGGTTATGTTGTAATAACCTTTCCAATAGTCCTTATTGCGACCTACATATTCAGAAGGTTTGACCGTAAAGCTTACAATAAGCTCAGGACAAGGGTGGCTGCAATGAATGCCTACCTTGCTGAAAATATATCCGGAAGTACGGTTACTAAACTTTTTAACCAGGAAAAAAGAAAAAAAGATGAATTTAACGATATAAACTTTAAGCTTTACAGGTCAAAACTTGAACAGATGTTTGTTTTTGCTGTGTTCAGACCTATAATGACTCTTTTGTATTACATTACTCTTTGTATACTCTTATGGTTCGGTTCAAAAGGAGTAAGAGATGGCTTTGTGTCTTTCGGAGTACTTTATGCATTTACCGCATATATAGATATGTTTTTCAACCCTCTTTTCGATATTGCTGAAAAGTATGATATAATGCAGGGAGCATTTGCCTCTGCTGCCAAGATATATAAACTTTTAAAGCAAGAGGAGGAGGAACCTGGTAAATGCCTTTATAAGGATATTGAGA
>ERZ795059.1896-NODE-1896-length-22558-cov-6.138648_pt1 | contig 22558 bp, 19 predicted proteins | sample MGYA00375143_ERZ795059 | MGnify/ENA primary metagenome ERZ795059 (study PRJEB30188, sample SAMN05720168) | activated sludge metagenome | isolation source: Anaerobic digester | place: USA | collected 2015-01-07 ... | reverse complement strand
GATTGGATGGTGTGACTGGAGTTCAGACGTGTGCTCTTCCGATCTCGCGCTGAATCTCTCCCTTGTTTCAATCACGGAAATGAACGTATAGTGAATTCTCCGCGTGAATTTTTTAACCGGAGTGATTGATGGACGAATCGAAACTCCATGTGCGTATCAAGGTGTGGGTTGCCGACGACGACGGCAACGTCGTGTTCGGTTCCGGCCGCATGCGTCTGCTCGAGGCCATCGACCGTACCGGCTCGATTCTACAGGCCTCCGACGAACTGGGCATGAGTTATCGCAGCGCCTGGGGCCGCCTGAAAGTCTCCGAAGAACGTCTCGGCGAAGCCCTGGTCGAAAAAGTGCCCGGCGGCGGACGGCGGGGCGGTTCGCGTTTGACGCCCAATGGCAAACGATTGCTGGAGAAGTATCACCAATTGATCGCGCAAGTGACGCAATCGTCGGAAGCCACGTTCGGACGTTTGTTCCTCTTGGACGAATAAAACGACTGTCGTTCCCCGCCGCCAACCACGAGGGAAAACCATGACCGCCAGCGGCTCCGCCATCCTGCTCATCGACGGTTCCGGCTACATCTTCCGTGCCTTCTTCGCGCTGCCGCATCTATCCTCGCCCGACGGCGTGCCGACCAACGCGGTCTACGGCGTGGCCTCCATGCTCGATAAAACGCTGCGCGAACTGCAACCGGCCGCCGTCGCCGTCTGTTTCGACCGGCCGGAGAAAACCTTCCGTCACGAGCGCTATCCGGCGTACAAAGCCAATCGCCCCGCACCGCCCGAGGCGCTGGTCCCGCAGTTTCCGCTGATTCATCGCCTGGTCGAATTACGCGGCTTGCCGCTGCTGGCGATCCCCGGTTATGAAGCCGACGACATCATCGGCACCGTCGCCCGCCGGGCCGTCGACGAAGGCCGTGAGGTTGTCATCGTCACCGGCGACAAGGATCTCATGCAGCTCGTGTCGCCCCGCGTACGGCTGTATGATCCGATGAAAGACGAGTGGATCGACGCCGCGAAAGTAAAAGAGCGCTTCGGCGTCGGCCCCGAGCAGGTGGTCGAGGTGCTCGCCCTCGCCGGCGACAAATCCGACAACATCCCCGGCATTCCCGGCGTCGGCGAAAAAACCGCCGCCAAGCTGCTCGCCGAATTCGGCACGCTGGAAAACGTGCTGACGCAAACCGAAAACATCAAAGGCAAACTCGGCGAAAAGGTCCGCGACAACGCCGACCTGGCGCGCCTGAGCCTCGAACTGGTAACCATCAACCGCGACGTGCCGCTCACTCACGATTGGCGCGAACTGCATCCGGTCGAGCCCGATCCTGAAAAACTGCGCGCCTTCTATCAGGAGTTGGGCTTTACCAAGCTCCTCGCCGAACTCGCGCCTCGCGTGACCGTCAGTCGCGACAACTACCGCACCATCTTGCGCGATCGCGAATTGCTCGATCTGGTCGAGCGCCTGCGCACTTCCTCCGGCTTTGCCTTCGACACCGAAACCGATTCCACGCAACCGATGCAGGCCCGGCTGGTCGGCATGAGCTTCTGCTGCGCCGCCGACACCGCCGTCTACCTGCCGCTGGCGCACCGCTACTTGGGCGCGCCCGAGCAGATCGCCCAGGCGCGTGCGCTGGCCATGCTCAAGCCGGTGTTGGAAGATGCGAAAATCCCCAAGTGGGGGCAGAACGCCAAGTACGATCTGACCGTCATGTCCCGTCACGGCGTGCAGGTGCGCGGGCTGGTCGGCGATACGATGATCGCCGATTACCTGCTCAATCCCGGTTTCGGCGGGCACTCGCTGGACGCCATGGCCGCCCAACACCTGGGCCATACGACGATCAAGTTCGACCAGGTCGTCGGCGGCAAAACCGGCCGCCAGACTTTCGCCGACGTGCCGCTGAACGAAGCCGCCGCCTACGCCGCCGAGGACGCGCACATCACCTGGCTGCTGGCCCAGCGACTGGAAGAACAGTTGCGCAACGACGAGCGCATGTGGTCGCTGTATCGCGATCTCGAACTGCCGTTGATCGACGTGCTCGGCGCAATGGAGCGCGCCGGCGTCTCGATCGATGTCGCCTTTTTCGCCGAGCTCGCCGATGAACTCGACGCCAAGATCAACGAGCTGATCCGCGAAATCCACGAGCTGGCCGGCGAGCCGTTCAACCTCAACAGCCCGCAGCAAATCGGCCGCATCCTCTTCGATAAACTGGGCATCAAGCCGTTACGTAAGACCAAAACCGGATTTTCCACCGACGCCGCCGTGCTCGAAACGCTCGCCGAACAGGGCCACGCCGTGCCGGTGAAGATGCTCGAATACCGTACGCTGGCCAAAATCAAAGGCACCTATGTCGACGCGCTGCCGCGGCTGATCAACCCCGCCACGGGCCGCATCCACACCAGCTTCAACCAGACCGTCGCCGCCACCGGCCGCCTGTCCAGCAGCGATCCGAATTTACAGAACATCCCCATCCGCACGCCGGAAGGCCGCCGCATCCGCCGCGGCTTCGTGCCCGCGCCGGGCAAGCGGCTGCTCTCGGCCGACTACAGCCAGATCGAACTGCGCCTCGCCGCGCACCTGTCCGGCGACCCGACGATGATCGCCGCCTTCCACTCCGGCGAGGATTTCCACACGCGCACCGCCGCCGAAATCATGGGCGTGTTCCCCAACCTCGTCACGCCCGAGATGCGCTCGGCGGCCAAGACGGTCAACTTCGGCGTGCTCTACGGCATGAGTTCCTTTCGCCTCGGCCGCGACCTGGGCATCGGCACGAAAAAGGCGCAGGAGTTCATCGACCGCTACTTCGGCCGCTTCGCCGTGCTGCACCAGTGGCTCGACGACGTGCTCGTGCGGGCGCGGGAAACCGGCTACGTCGCCACAATCCTCGGTCGCCGGCGTTACCTGCCCGACCTCAACAGCAACGACCAGAACGTGCGCGGGGGAGCTGAACGCGCCGCGATCAACACGCCCGTGCAGGGCAGCGCCGCCGATCTGATCAAGCTGGCGATGCTCCGCCTGCATCGGCGCATCCTCGACGAACGCCTGCCCATGACCATGGTCCTGCAGGTGCACGACGAACTGGTCTTCGAGGTCGAGCGGTCGGCCGTCGACCGATGCACCGCGATCGTCAAACAGGAAATGGAATCGATCATGTCCCTGGCCGTGCCGCTGTTGGTCGAAACCGGCGTCGGCGACAACTGGATGGAGGCGCATTGATGGAACATCATCCCTATCGGCGCGAACGCTCTTCGTTCCCTTGGATGAAACTGCTGGCCATGATCGGCGCGCTGGCCATTGTGATCTGGTTCATCATTCAGCTCAATCGCGTGGCCGGCGATTTGATCGCCCCCGACGCCGCGCCGGCCGCCGTCACGCCCGACGCGCCCCCGCCCGAGGGTATCGAAATCGACCTTGCGCCCGATGTCACCCCCGTGCCGGCCGACGATCCGCCCGAAACCGACACGGTCACCCCGCCGCCGTTGCCCGACGGCAACGCTCTGCCCGACAACGAAATGACCCGCCTGCTCATGGATCGCATCAAAAACACCGTCAGCCACGTTTACGACGGCGACACCGTGATGATGGCCGACGGACGCCGCGTGCGCTACCTCGGCATCGACACGCCCGAAGACGGCGAGCCCTATTTCAACGAAGCGACGCAGTTCAACAAACAACTGGTGCAGATGCAGCCGGTCGTTCTCGAGGTTTGCAAAAAAAAGCCGCAGGATGAATACGGCCGCACGCTCGCGCGGGTGATCGTCAACGGCGAAGCCGCCGAGGACACCCTGCTGGCCATGGGCCTGGGCGAAGTCTTTCACGATCCCGCGTGCGTCGCCGATTGCCGCAAAAACTGGAACCTGCTGCTGACGGCCTTCCGCAACAAACGCGGCATGTTCGCCAAGGCCGACGCCCAGCCCGTGCCGGCGATCGTCGCCGACCGGCTGTTGGATCGCTACGGCATCGTCGAGGGCGTGGTCGACAACGTGAAGGAGTCGACCAATGCCTATCACCTCAATTTCGGCAGCGATTGGACGACCGATTTTTCGGCGACGATTCTGCGTCGCGACGTCGATCAATTTCTACGTGATAAATTGATGCCGCATCAGTTGGTCGGCCTGAAGTTGCAGGTTTTCGGCAAAGTCACCGCCAACTACGGGCCGCGTATTTTCCTCGACTGCCCCGCGCAGGTGCTCTCCGTTTCCGCCCCTTGAGGGAACCGATTTCCACGCGGCGGTGTCGGGCATGACAACCGGCTTTAAATGCCTTTATATTGTTAATAGTTGTGCCGGAAAATGAAGGATCGAATCATGATGCGCCGAATGAACGTTTTGTTGTTTTTACTGCTGACGGCAGCCGCGTTGATGGTCGGCTGTTCGGCGCAGTTTCAGCAATACTATCCGCTGCACGTCAGCAACCAATGGACCTACAAGGTCACCGATTACTACGACCGTGTCACCGAAAACGTCGAACGAATCATCAAACGCGTCGGCGATTCCTATCACTTCAACAACAAGGAGGTCATCCTGTACCTGCCCGGTCAGGGGATGGTCAACAAGCAGGGCGTGATGTTCCTACGCGAGCCGATCGAACCGGGCAAGCAATGGATCGAAAACCAGATGACCTTCGAAATCACCGGCCTCAACAAACAAGTAACCGTACCCGCCGGAACCTTCACCGAAACGTTGGAAATCACCTGGATCAGCAAGTTCCCCGGCGATGCGGTCATCAAACCCGGCGTCATGCCCACGCTCGATCCAGGTCCCAACCCACGAGTATTCATTTACGTGGTCACGTACGCCAAGCGCGTGGGGAAGATCAAGGAAGAGTACTATGTGGTTCAACCCGAAGGCGCTAAAACGCGTGAAGTGCTGGCCGAATTGACCGCTTACTCCATCCAATAGCCCCCGCTTGCCTTCTCCCGGCACGATCCTTATTTTTGGTAAGAATTCATACGGGGATTCTATGTTTTTTCGATCCTCTCGCTTATTTGGGATTATTTTCCGCTTGACACCTTTTGGGGAGGTGTTTAGCCTGATGGTTGGGCTTCGGGGGCAGCCTCGAGGCCCGTTTGTGTATTTTAGGGTTGGGAGATGACCCAACCTTTTGAGGGGTAAGCAAATTGCCTTTCCTGTCTGTTTCCATCCAAGTTTTCGATCTTCGGATCGCATGCTGTATTAACTTGTTAACCAACAAGTGAAGGGAGTAAGAACATGAAGAATAGGTGGCTATTGCTTTCTGTCATGATGCTGCTGGTCCTGGGCTTGATGACGGCCTGCGGCGGCGGCGGTGACGACGACGATGACGACGGCGCTCCGGCCGACGACGACGCCAGTGACGATGATGACGACACCGGCGACGACGACACCGGCGACGACGATACCGGCGACGACGATACCGGCGATGACGATACCGGCGACGACGACACCGGCGACGACGACACCAGCGACACTGAATACACCGCGCCCGACTGGTTCTGCGAGCTGCCCGACCCCGAAAGCATCGGCTCGGGTTTGGCGATCGGCGGCGGCGCGATCAGCGGCACCATCCTTGTCTATGTTTTCGATGACTCCGACTGCTCCGCGGTGGAAGGCGCGACCGTCATTCACGGCGGCAACACTTACACCACCGACGGCAACGGTAAAGCGACCGTGACCGTGACCAAGGCCAACGAGCTGGTCACCGTCTACAAAGACGGCTTCTGGACCTGGGCGTATCAGGCCGACGCGGCCGTGATGTACTTCCGCCTCCGTCCGGATTCCTATGGCTACAGCTACACCGACTCCGGCTCCGGCGACTTCACCTCCGGCGGCTCCGCTCTGGGCCTGGAAAATCCCGATGTTTCCGGCCTCAACCTGGATCCGCTGCTGAACGCCCCGATTTATCTGGGCATCGCGATTCCGGGTCTGGCTCGTTCGACCGTCCTGTCCGCCGACTTTGACGGCCTGATCTCCGAAGACGTCTTCACGCTCGAATACGGCTACAACGTGATCGGCCTGGGCGGCGAAACCGGCACGATCGACCTGCCCGCGAGCATCTACTTCCCCGAGCTGAGCGTTGACATCAACCTGATCGGCTTGGCTTCGGCCACCGCCGGCGGCGCCAACGAACAGTACAAAGTGCCGGTCATGGGCGGCGCCGACAACCCGCTCGAAGGCGCGGTGCTCAGCGTCACGGCCGGTGAAGCCATCAGCTCCGCGCTGATCACCCAGCTCCTCCTCGACCTGATCGGCGGCAACCCGATCGATCCGATCGAATTGATCCTCGACAACATCGAAGCGGTTCTGAACAACGCCCTGACGTTCGAGTATGCCGGTGCCGAACCCACCTGGGACGGCACGGGCGCTCCGGACATCGCCATGTCCGAAATCACCGCCAAGAGCGCGGTCAACCTGAGCATCACCGGCGCGGACCCCAGCTATGATTACCTCGGCATGCTCGCCGCGGAAATTCCGAACCGCGCGCTGATCCCGATGGGCGTCAAGTTGGCCGTCAGCAACGCGGCGTCCATCCCGGCCGCCGATGTGCCCGATGCCGACTACATTCTGCTCGTGGCCAAAACCGACGCCCTGGCGTCCGGCCTCGAGAGCCTGAACCTCGGCTTCGCCCTGACCTTCGCCGAAGACCTCAGCGAATGGTCCGGCGGCGCCACGGTCGCCGACAGCGACTTCCTGCCGCTGTTCGACTCCAGCACCGGCTACAACACCACCACCGGTGAAGTGTCCTGGGCGCTGGAATCCAAGGGCACCATGGACCTCGTGCTCGTGATTTACGCCCCGAAAGTCGGCCCGGTCGTGCTGGCTGTGGTCAACGGCGAAGAAGATTCCTTCCAGCCTCCGATTACCGAACTGGGCATCACCCCGAGCGCGGATGACGTTGTGGTCATCGCCGGCCTCGATCTGCCCGACGGCGTCGATCCCAACGAGTTCAACCCGACTCAGTTGCTGGCTTACAACAGCACGGCGATCAACCTCTGGACGAACTACGACATCACCGGCTTGATCCCGACCTTCTAAGCGCAACAACGCTTGTTTTCACCAGCCCGGCATCCTTTCGGATGCCGGGCTTTTTTCATGATTTCAACGAGTTGACTCCCTCTTCCCTCCGCCCCCACTTGCCTATACAATTTGCCGTCTTATTTTGTATGGACGAAAGGAAGACAAACGATGTCTCGTCCCCTGCTGACCGCGATTTTCTTTCTCGTTGCGCTCCTGACCGCGACAGGCGCTTTCGCCTTTGAATTGGACATCCATGACAACGCCCCGATCGTCGCCGGACGCGCTTTGGTCGTGTTGCAGCCGGATGCCCGCCCCGCCGCTTTCCAACGCGAAATTGCCGCCGCAGGCATGACCGTCGCCCATGTCTCCGACGTTCACGGCCGTCGTACGATGCCCACGCGCTGGCTGGCGCAAGCCCGCCGCGACAACGCCATCGAAACATACGTATTGGTTCAATTCGATCCCAAGCGTTCCTACGAGGAAATGGCCGAACGCCTGCGCGCCTCCCAGGCCGTGGCCGCCGTCTGGCCCGATCACGTGCGTTCGCTGGCCTTCGCGCCCAACGATCCGCTGTACAACGGCGGTCAGTTGAACCTGCGCCAGATCGGCCTGGAGAAAGTCTGGAACCGCACGCGGGGCGACGGCGTGATCGTTGCTGTGCTTGACACCGGCTATTTGATGGACGGCCTCACCGACGGCGCCGAACACGTGCTTGACGGTTGGGACTACGGCGAGCGCGACGATGACCCCGACGACACCGAAGGTCACGGCACCCACGTGGCCAACATCATCGCCGAACGCACCGACAACGGCGTCGGCGCAGCCGGCGCGGCGCCCGATATAAAACTGCTGCCGGTTAAAGTGTTCCCCGATCATTCCGGCGGCGCGGCGGAAAGCGATATCATCGACGGCATCTACTTCGCCGTGGAAGAAGGCGCGCAGGTGATCAACATGAGCCTGGGCGGCCCCGGCTACAACGGATTGTCCGACCAGGCCGTCACCTACGCCACCGATCACGACGTCGTCGTGGTCGTCGCCTCGGGCAACGAATCGCTTAGCGAAGTCTCCTATCCCGCCGGCTACGACGATTCGGTCGCCGTCGGTAGTTGCGACAAACATCAGCTCGGCGAATTGCCGACGCGCAGCGATTATTCCAACTACGGCGACGCCCTGGACCTGGTCGCGCCCGGCGAGGAGATCCTCGGCGAAACGATCGGCAACGGTGGGGTTGGCTTCTACTACGCCTGGGGCACCAGCGTGGCCTCGCCGCACGTCGCGGCCGGCGCGGCGCTGATGATCGCCTCCAATCCCGAAGTGGCCGATGCGCGCGTCATCAAGCAAGCGATGGAAGAAACCGCCACGCGCAAACCCGGCACCGATTGGGACGTCGAAGTCGGCTGGGGCGAAATCAACGTGCGCGCCGCGGTGGAAAGCTTCGCCGGGGCCATTCCCAACGAATCGCCCACCGCCTTGATCGTCGCCGACAAAAACGAGGGCGAGGCTCCGCTGACGATCTCTTTCACCGCCTCGGCCAGCGACCCCGACGGCAACATCGACCGTTACCTGTGGTCGTTCTCCAACGGCGACACGTCCAACCTGGCCGCGTTCTCCTACACCTTCGACGAACCGGGCGAATACTCGGTGATGTTGTCGGTCATCGACGAGGAAGGCGCCTCCGGCTCCGATCAATTGGTCATCACCGTGCGCGACGGCGACAAGGAAGAGGAAAAGGACGAGGACGAAGGCTTCTGCGCCATGGGCCAGACCGGCGGTGACGGCGCGCTCGCGCTGATGGCGTTGTCGTTGGCGCTGTTCACTCTGACTTGGCGGCGGGCAGGAAAAGCGGATCGCGCTTGATCCCCAGCTTGTGCAGCCAGTACTGGGCGATCACTTTCAAATTCGCCATCCCGTATTCCATGCTGCGCTTGAGATTGATGCTCGATGCTTCGGGCATGTAGCGCACCGGCACCGGAATTTCCGCGATCTTGAAGTTAAAATAAATTGCCTGTGCCAGAAACTGCGCGTCGAAAGCGAAATCGTCGCTGTTGTTCCACCAGGGAATCGTCTCCAGCACCCGCCGGCTGTAAGCCCGGTAGCCGGTGTGATACTCGGATAAATTCTGCCCGAGCAAGATGTTCTCCGTGATCGTCAGAAACCGGTTGGAAAGGTACTTCCAGATTGGCATGCCCCCGGCCAGCGCCTCGCGCCGCGTGCGGATACGCGTGCCCAGCATAATATCAAAATAATCGTCGTTGATAAACGAAATCATATGCCCGGCCAACCGACTGTCGTACTGATAATCCGGATGGATCATGATCACCGTGTCGGCCTCGCGCGCCAGCGCCTCCCGGTAGCACGTTTTTTGATTGCCGCCGTAGCCCAGGTTCCGCTCATGAACCACCACGGTCAGCCCCATCGCCCGCGCCACCGCCACCGTCGCATCCCGGCTGCAATCGTCGACCACGATGATCTCGTCCACAACCCCCGCCGGAATGTCGGCCACCGTGCGCTCCAGCGTCGTCGCCGCGTTATACGCGGGCATGACGACTATGGTTTTCTTCTTGGCCATCTTATCTCTCGTCTTCATTGATCGATTGTTCTTTGGTACTGCATTGCCTATTTTCTTGACAAGCCCCTAACTGAAAAATGTTTGCCCCCATGCGGGCTTAACCTTGACACGGAAACGCCATGCTGGGTAGATTCAGAGAAGTTTGGGGCTCCGCACCAACAGGGGCGGAGTATTCTTACGCTGTCAGGAGGTTCTGTTGATGAGCGAAAACACCAAGACCAAAGGTAGCGGCGAAGGCCCGGAAGAAAAATTGGGCGAACTTCTTGTAAAAGAAGATCTCATCAGTCCCGACCAATTGGAAACTGCGCTGGCGGAACAGAAAGTATCCGGCGGCCGGCTTTCGTACCATTTGTCTCGTTTGGGCTACCTGGAAGAGAGCGAATTGGCGGATATCCTGTCGCGGCAGTATAACGTCCCTTCGATCAATCTCTCGGAATTCGAAATCGATCCGGAAGTGATCAAGTTGATCCCACGCGAAGTCGTCGAGAAATACAAGGTCATTCCGATCAGCCGCGCCGACAATTCGTTGATCGTCGCCATGGTCGACCCATCCAACATCATCGCCATCGACGACATCAAGTTCCTCACCGGCTACAACATCGAGGCGGTCGTCGCGACCGAAGACTCGATCATGATGGCCATTGAAAAGTACTACGACACCGATTCGAGCAATATCGAAGACGTGCTCGACCAGTTCGAGGAAGAGGAACTCGAGTTGATCTCCACCGACGAAGAAATCAACATCAAAGAACTGGAGAAGGCCTCCGAGGACGCGCCGGTCGTCAAGCTGGTGAACCTCATCCTTTCCGACGCCATCAAAAAGGGCGCCTCCGACATTCACGTCGAGCCCTACGAGCGCAGCTTCCGCGTACGTTACCGCATTGACGGCGTGCTGCACAAAGTGATGGATCCCCCGCGCAAACTGCAAAACGCGATCACCTCGCGTCTCAAGATCATGTCCGAACTCGACATCGCCGAACGCCGCCTCCCGCAGGACGGCCGCATCCGGCTCAAGACGGCCAAGGGCAAAGAGATGGACTTCCGCGTCAGCTCGCTGCCCACGATTTACGGCGAAAAAATCGTTCTTCGACTGCTCGACAAAGACAGCCTCCAGTTGGACATGACCAAACTCGGCTTCGAAGAGATGCCGCTGAAACAGTTCAAAGAAGCCATTCACAAACCCTTCGGCATGGTGCTGGTTACCGGGCCGACCGGCTCCGGTAAAACCACCACGCTCTATTCGGCGCTCACCGAATTGAACACGGTGCACGAAAACATCTCCACCGCCGAGGACCCGGTCGAATACACGCTGAAAGGCATCAACCAGGTGCAGATGCACGACGCGATCGGTTTGAACTTCGCCGCCGCGTTGCGCTCCTTCCTGCGCCAGGACCCGGACATCATCATGGTCGGCGAGATCCGCGACTTTGAAACGGCGGAAATCGGCGTCAAAGCCGCTCTGACCGGCCACATGGTGCTGTCCACCCTGCACACCAACGACGCGCCGTCGTCGGTCAACCGCTTGCTGAACATGGGCATCGAGCCCTTCCTGGTCACCGCCTCGGTGCAGTTGATCGCCGCCCAGCGTCTGGTGCGCAAGATCTGCACGGCCTGCGGCGAACCGGTGGATATCAGCCCGCAGATTCTCAAAGACATTCAGGTGCCCGACGATCTGGCTCACTCGATCCAGTGCAGCAAGGGCGCCGGGTGCATGAAATGCAGTAAAACCGGCTATCGCGGCCGTCTCGCGCTCTACGAGGTCATGCCGCTGTTCGAGGAGATTAAAGAGTTCGTCCTCAACGGCGCGTCCACCGCGGAAATCAAGCGCGAAGCGATCCGCCTCGGCATGAAGACCATGCGCCAGGCCGGTATCACGAAAATGTCCGAAGGCATTACCTCCATTGAGGAAGTGGTGCGCGTCACCGCCACAGACTGATCGCGGTCCGGCGGAGGCGATCGAATCAGATTTGGGTCGTCGGTTGTAACAAGAGTAATTGTGTTCCCGCGAATCGGACGTTCCGCTCGCGGGTCCGCAATCGGTTAACTCGGCCGAAAAGCGAGGGTAAATACCGTGGTTGATCTACACCAGCTTCTGAAATTGATGATCGAGAAAAACGCGAGCGACTTGCACATCACCACCGGCTCCCCGCCGCAACTGCGGATCGACGGGCGCCTGACGCCGGTCAATATGCCGCAATTGACGGCCGCGGAAACCAAACGCTTGTGCTATTCGGTGCTCACCGACAATCAGCGTCGCATCTTCGAAGAGGAAAACGAGCTCGACCTGAGCTTCGGCGTCAAAGGCCTCTCGCGCTTCCGCGCCAACTGCTTCAAACAGCGCGGCGCGGTGGCCGGCGCCTTCCGCACCATTCCCTTTAAGGCGTTCACTTTCCAGGAACTGGGCCTGCCGCCGATCGTCGGCGAACTGGTCAACCATCCCGCCGGCCTGGTTCTGGTCACCGGCCCGACCGGCTGCGGCAAATCGACGACGCTCACCAGCATCATCGATAAAATCAACATGAGCCGCAATCAACACATCGTCACCATCGAAGACCCGATCGAGTATCTCCACGCCCACAAGGGCTGCATCGTCAACCAGCGCGAGGTCCACTCGGACACCCAAAGCTTCACCCGCGCCCTCAAATACGTACTGCGCCAGGATCCCGACATCGTGCTCATCGGCGAAATGCGCGACCGGGAAACGATCGAATCGGCGCTCAACATCGCCGAAACCGGTCACCTGACTTTCGCCACGCTGCACACCTCCAGCGCCGTGCAGACCATCAACCGCATCATCGACGTCTTCCCGCCGCACCAGCAAAGCCAGGTGCGTGCGCAGTTGTCCTTCGTGCTGGAAGCCGTGCTCTGCCAGCAGTTGCTGCCGCGCGCCAGCGGCGTAGGTCGTGTGCTGGCCGTGGAAATCATGGTGCCCAATGCGGCCATTCGCAACCTGATCCGCGAAGACAAAGTCCACCAGATATACACCCAGATGCAGGTCGGTCAGTCCAAACACGGCATGCAGACGATGAACCAGGCGTTGATCGATTTGTACCGCCGCGGCCTGATCTCCCTCAAGGAAGCGCAGGGCCGCTCCAACGACCTGGATGAATTTAATCAGATGCTCGAAGCCAAGAGTGCACAACGGGCACGTTAACGTGTATAATGGATCGAAGTTGAGAATTGGGCAGGAGGTGAAAAGCCATGCCGGTTTATAAATGGGAAGGCAAGAGTCGCACGGGCGCCATTGTCAAAGGCGAAATGGAAGCCCCCAACGATGAGGCCGTCGTCAATAAACTGCGCAGCCAGCAGATCCTGGCGCTCAAGGTGCAAACCAAGGGCCCAAGCTGGAACATCCAACTATGGAGCGGCTCGAAGAAAAAGAAAATCACCGAACGCGAAGTCGTGATTTTCTCCCGGCAGTTCGCCACCATGATCGACGCCGGTCTGCCTTTGGTCCAGTGCCTCGACATCCTGATGAACCAGCAGGAAAACAAGTCCTTCGCCGAAGTGCTCTTCGAGGTTAAAAACGACGTCGAAGCCGGCTCCACCTTCGCCAAGGCGCTGGGCAAACACCCCAAAGTGTTCGACCAGCTCTACATCGCCCTGGTCGCCGCCGGCGAAGTCGGCGGCATCCTGGACACCATTATGAACCGTCTGTCGGCCTACATCGAAAAGGCCATGAAACTCAAAGGCAAGGTCAAAGGCGCGCTGGTTTATCCGGGCGTGGTTATGAGCATCGCTTTCGTCGTCTGCCTGATCATGTTGTTCTTCGTCATTCCCGTCTTCAAGGAAATGTTCGAAGGATTCGGCGGAGCCCTGCCCGGCCCGACCCAGTTCGTCGTGAACCTCTCCGAGTTGCTCCGCGGCTATTGGTTCATCATCTTCCCCGCGATCATCGGTTTCGTCTTCGGCTTCAAGTACCTGATCAACACCGACAAGGGCTCGCAGGTGTTCGACAACGTCAGCCTGAAACTCCCTGTTTTCGGCGAATTGCTCCGCAAACAGGCCGTCGCCAAGTTCACCCGCACCCTGAGCACCATGATCACCTCCGGCGTGCCGATTCTCGACGGTCTGGACATCGTCGCCAAAACCGCCGGCAACCGCACGATCGAAGCGGCCATTCTTAAAACGAAGGACCGCATCTCCGAAGGTAAAACCATTGCCGAACCGCTCGCCGAATCCGGCGTGTTCCCCTCGATGGTGTGCCAGATGATCACTGTCGGCGAGGCCACCGGCGCACTCGACGTCATGTTGGCGAAAATCGCCGACTTTTATGAGGACGAAGTCGATATGACCACCGACGCCCTGACCACCTTGCTCGAACCGATCATGATGGTGTTCCTCGGCGTCACCGTCGGTGGATTGCTGATCACCATGTATCTGCCGATCTTTAAAATGGTGACCCTCATCGGCTAAGACAGGGTATGGTCCTGGGTAGAGCGACTAATCATATTTATCCCGAGTTGCGTTCAAGCCCTGTCCGTACGCTGCACTGGTTGGTCTTTCTTCGCGTCGTCATCTCCTTTTTCATTCTGGGCAGTTGCCACATCATTTACGCCAATTTCGGCCTGATCCAGTACTACGCCCTGATCGGCGGCAACGTCCTGGTGACCATCATCAGCGCCATCTTTATCGAACGGCTACACTCCCGGAAGCTTTTTCTTCTGTTCCAAATCTACTGGGATTACCTGTTCGTCACGGCTCTGATCTACCTGACCGGCGGCTACTTCAGTCTCTTTTCCTTCATGTACATCCTGACGGTCATTTTCGCCGCCACTCTCACCAGCCAGTTGCACACGATCTGGGTCGCTCTGCTCTGTTCGCTCAGTTATGGATTCACGCTTGTCGCCCAGTTCCACCATTGGATCGAACCGCTGGATCTGGGCCAGATGACCGGCTTCCCGCCGAGCATCCGCGAGTTGTCCGGCAAAATCATGCTCAACAGCCTTGCGTTCATCATCGCCGGCATCCTCGCTTCCGCTCTGGCCAGTTCCAGCCGCGCCGCCGACGCGAAAATCTACCGCCAACAACAGGAAATGGACGCCCTCAAAGCCCTCAACGACAACATCGTGCAGTCCCTGCCCATCGGCTTGCTGACCAGCAACGAGAAAAACCTGATCACCTTCGCCAACGCCAATGCCATCGAATTGCTCGGCCATGCCCAGCGCGGCAAGGATTTGACCCAGTCGATCCCCATGGAGCTGTCCACGCAAGGCAAGCCGGTCGACATCTCCGTCCAGGCCGATCAGCGGGCGTCGCGCATCCTGTCGGTCATCGCCACCGACCTGCGCAACGCCTCGCGCGACGTTATTGGCCGCATGGTCACCCTTCAGGACGTCACCACCGTCCGCAAACTCGAGCAGGATGCCCGCCAGGCCGATCGCCTCGCCGTGGTCGGCAAACTGGCCGCCGGCATCGCCCATGAAATCCGCAATCCGCTGGCCAGCATCTCCGGTTCGATCCAGGTGCTGCAAAACGAACTGCAGCTTGACGATATCCACTCGCATCTGATGGACATCGTCGTGCGCGAAACCGATCGTCTTAATAAATTGTTGACCGATTTTCTCGTCTACGCCCGTCCCGATAAACGTGCCGAAAAACTCGACGATCTCTCCGCCGTGCTCGAAGAACAATTAGGCATGGTCGCCAACGACCCCAAATGTCACGACAACATAAAAATCGATAAAAAACTGCAATCCGGCCTCATTTGCCGCTTCGACCGCGATCAAGTCCGCCAACTGTTCCTCAACCTGCTGATGAACGCCATCCACTCCATGGCCGACCGGAAGGGCACTCTCTCGGTAACGACCAAAGAAAGCGAAGAATATCCAGGGTTTGTCGAGGTGCGCATCCAAGACGCCGGCGTGGGCATCGAACCCGAAGATCTGCGAACCATTTTCGATCCGTTCTACACCACCAAGGAAGACGGCACCGGCCTGGGCTTGACCATTGCCCATCGAATCGTCGAAAATCATAATGGAAAAATTCTCGTGGAATCAAAAATCGGTCAGGGAACCACGTTCACCGTGCTCTTGCCTGCTTGATTTGGATTGTTTTTCACAAGGGATCAAAAAGCGTCAAGGGGCTATTTTAACAGCGTAACTGACTGAAAAATAACATTATATTCATCCTTGACACTCCGGGAGGTTGGTTCTAGTATGCAACTCCTTTCCATTCCGAAAGGACCATAATACCGCCACATCAAAGGGGGCGAACAAAATGATTGAAATCCGATTTCACGGACGCGGCGGTCAGGGAGCCGTAACCAGCGCCGAATTGCTGGCCCAGGCGGCGATTGCCGAGGGCAAGTATGCCCAAGCGTTCCCAAGCTTCGGCCCGGAACGTCGCGGCGCGCCGGTTTTGGCTTTCGCCAGAATCGACGAAGAACCCATTCGCTTGCGTACCCAGGTCTACGAACCGGATGTGTGCATCGTGCTGGACGAACCGTTGATGAACATCGTCGATGTCGAGTCGGGAATGGGCCCGGAGGGGATTGTCATCATCAATACCCATAAGTCCATCGGCGAGCTGAAAACCCAGTACAAGCTCAATCCCAAACGTAAAATCGTCGCCGTCGACGCCACGAAAATCGCGCTGGAAGGGCTCGGCCGTCCCATCACCAACACCACCATGCTCGGCGCTTTGATCAAGGCCACCGGTTGCGTGCAGGTCGAAACGATGAAAGCCCCGCTGGAACACCGCTTCGGGCGCATCGCCGAGAAGAACTTCAACGTGCTGAACCGGGCTTACCAGGAAGCCGTGACCGAGGAGTAACCATGAAAACGAAGCTCATGCCGGCTTGGACCGAATTGGAGCTGGGATGCGCCGTGCTCGAACCCGGCTCCTCCCGCGAGTATAAAACCGGCGACTGGCGCAGTTTTTATCCGAAAACCGACGAGGATAAATGCATCGCCTGCGGCCTATGCTGGATCTACTGCCCCGACGACTCCCGTCGCCTGGCGCCGCGTCAGCACAAACACGAAAACAGGCTGACCGACCAGTACTACGATTTCAATTTCAACTACTGCAAAGGCTGCGGGATTTGCGCCGCCGAATGCCCGACCGGCGCCATCGTCATGGTCGAAGGAGGGCAAAAATGAAAAACCGCATGGAAGTAGGCAAAAACATCGGCATCGAAATCTCCATCGCCCAGGCGGAAGTCGTCGCCCAGTGCGATGTCGACGTCATCGCGGCCTATCCGATCACCCCGCAGACGCACATCGTCGAGCACCTGTCGGAAATCGTCAACGACGGCGACCTCGACGCCGCGTTCATCCCGGTCGAATCCGAGCATTCCGCCATGAGCGCCTGCTGCGGTTCGTCGGCCGTCGGCGCGCGCACCTTCACGGCGACCTCCAGCCAGGGCCTGGCCCTGATGCATGAAATTCTCTACATCGCCAGCGGCCTGCGCCTGCCGATCGTTATGTCCTGCGTCAATCGTTCGCTCTCGGCCCCGATTTCCATCTGGGGCGACCAGGGCGACATCATGGCCGAACGCGATACCGGCTGGGTGCAGATCTTCACCGAAACAGGCCAGGAAGTGATCGACCAGACGATCTGCTCGTTCAAGATCGCCGAAGATCCCCGCGTCATGCTGCCGACCATCGTGAACATGGACGGCTTCCAGATGAGTCACGTCATCGAACCCATGAAGTTCTATGACACGAAAAAGATTCAGGACTTCCTCGGCATCTACCAGCCGCCGTTGCGCCTGGATCCGGCCAATCCGATCATGATGGGCCCCGTCGGCATCCCGGAAATCTACACCGAAGCGAAAATGGCCCACGACGTCGCCCTGGTCAACAGCCAAGCCGTCATCGAGGAAGTCTGGGAAAAATTCGCCGCCGAATTCGGCAATAAATACAATGCCATCGAGCATTACAAAACCGACGACGCCGACTACGTGCTGGTCACCGTCGGCAGTTACGGTCAGAACGCCTCGGTGGCCATCGACAAACTGCGCGAAAAGGGCGTCAAAGCCGGCCAGATCAAACTGCGCCTCTGGCGGCCCTTCCCCCATTCGCTGATTCAGGAAGCGCTCGAATCGCGCAAAGGCGTGTTCGTCTTCGACCGCTGCCTGAGCGTGGCCGGCCCCGGCGGCCCCATCGCCAGCGAAATCAAAACCAGCCTCTACAACCTGAAAAAGCGCCCGGTCGTCGTCAGCTACGTCGGCGGTTTGTCCGGCCGCGATTTCACGGTCAAACAGTTTGTCGACATCTTTGAAAAAGGCATCGGCTACGTCCGGAAAGACGAAGCGCCGATCTACGAAATGGTGGGGGTGCGCGGATGAATGAAATAGGTTACGGCGTTTTCTCGTCCCGGTTGTTGCCGAAGGATGAACTGTTCGCGCAGGGTCATCGTGCTTGCCAGGGCTGCATTCCGGCCGTCATGCTGCGCCAGATCACCAAGGCCACCGGCCGCAATCTCATCGTTTGCAACGCCACCGGCTGCATGGAGATCATCTCCAGTCCCTATCCTTTCAACGCCTGGGAAGTGCCCTGGATTCACGTCGCTTTCGAAAACGCGGCGGCCGTCGCTTCCGGCGTCGAGGCCGGCATCAAGGCGTTGCGTCGCAAGGGTCGGCATTTCACCGACAGTGAAAAAATCTACGTCATGGCTATCGGCGGCGACGGCGGCACCTTCGACATCGGTCTGCAAGCGCTGTCGGGCGCGCTCGAACGCGGCCACGATATGTTCTATGTGTGCTACGACAACGAAGCCTACATGAACACCGGCATCCAACGCAGTTCCGCCACGCCCCTGGGCGCTTCGACCACCACCAGCCCGGCCGGCAAGGCCGTCCCCGGCCAGTTGACCTGGAAGAAGAATCTCGCCGAAATCGGCGTCGCCCACGGCGTGCCTTACGTAGCCACCGCCTGCCCGAGCTATCCCTTCGATCTGATGAAAAAGGTCAAGAAAGCCGCCCAGGTCAACGGAGCGGCCCTGTTGCACATCTTCGCTCCCTGCCCCACCGGCTGGCGCTGCGAACCGAACGCGGGCATCAAGCTGGGCCGGTTGGCGGTGGAAAGCGGCCTTTTCCCGCTCTATGAAGTGGAAAACGGCAAATACACCATCAGCTTCGACCCGGCCAAGATGCGCAAAACCAGCGAGGATCCGCTACGCGAAATCGGCGGTTATCTCTTCCAACAGGGACGCTTCCGCCACCTGAAAAAAGAGGAAGAGCTGCTGGCGCAGATTCAGGAGCGCGTGCGCAACGAGTGGGCCAAGCTTCAAGCGAAAACGGAGATGTAACCATGGCGTTGGAAATCAACAAGGTCGATCCGATCCTCGAAAAGTACGGCTCGCAAAAAAGCGCCCTGATTCAAATTCTCATGGACGTTCAGGCCGTCTTCAAATACCTGCCGCGCGAAGTGCTGGACTACATCAGCGACAAGCTCAACGTGCCCATGTCCACCATTTACAACGTGGCCACCTTCTACAAGGCCTTCAGCCTCGAGCCCAAAGGCGAGCATGTGTGTTCGGTTTGCATGGGCACCGCCTGCCACGTGCGCGGCGCGCCCGTCATTCTCGATTCCATCTCGCGCCGGCTCGACCTGCCGCCGGACAAAACGTCCGCCGACCGCAAGTGGACCCTGGAAACCGTCAACTGCCTCGGCAGTTGCGCTCTGGGCCCGCTGGTCGTCGTCGACGGCGTTTACCACGGCAAGGCGACCTCGGCCAAAATTGGCAAAGTCATCGATAAACTCAGCAAGGATGAAGGATAGCGCGATGGAGAGGTTAACGAGCTTCGAAGCCCTGGGGCGGCTGCGCGATAAAATCAACGCCTCCCGCGATCCGAACAAACCCTCGATCACCGTCTGCGCCGGCACCGGCTGCAAGGGGTGCGGGGCCGATGCGGTCGTGGCCGCGTTCAAACAGGAACTGGAAACCAAGGGCCTGACCGAAAAAATCGAATTCCGCGAAACCGGCTGCCATGGCTTCTGCGAGCGCGGCACGCTGGTCGTGATCCGACCCAAGAAAATCTTCTACCAGACGGTTATGCCCGCCGACATTCCCGAGATCGTCGAGAAGACCGTGCTGGGCGACGAAATCATCGATCGCCTGTTGTACGTCGATCCCCAAAACGGCCAGAAAATCGTGCACGAACACGATGTGCCGTTCTATAAAAATCAGAAACGCATCATCTTCGGCAACAACGGCGTGATGGACCCGACCAAGATCGACGATTACATCGCCCTGGGCGGCTATGCGGGACTGGCCAAGGCGCTCAGCTCCATGCAGCCTGAGGAGATCATCGACGAAGTCAAAAAGTCCAAACTCCGCGGCCGTGGCGGCGGCGGGTTCCCCGCCGGCCGTAAATGGGAAAGCTGCCGCAAAGCCCCGGGGACGCAACGCTACGTGATCTGCAACGCCGACGAAGGCGACCCGGGCGCGTATATGGACCGCTCGCTGCTCGAAGGCAATCCGCATTCGGTCATCGAAGGCATGATCATCGGCGCCTACGCCATCGGCAGCAGCCAAGGCTACATCTACGTGCGCAACGAATACCCGCTGGCCGTCGCCAACGCGCGCATCGCGTTGGACCAGGCGCGTGCCTACGGCCTGCTGGGCGACAATATTTTCGGCACCGAGTTCTCGTTCGACATTCAAATCAACCGCGGCGGCGGCGCCTTCGTCTGCGGCGAATCCACCGCGCTGATGGCTTCGCTCGAAGGTCTGCCCGGCGAACCGCGCGCCAAGTTCATCCACACCGTCGAACAGGGTCTGAACAACAAACCGACCAACCTCAACAACGTGGAAACGTGGGCCAACGTCCCGCTGATCATCCGCGACGGCGCCGACGCATACCTCAAGATCGGCACCGCCGGCAGCCCCGGCACCAAAATCTTCTCGCTGGTCGGCAAGATCGCCAACACCGGCCTGGTCGAAGTGCCCATGGGCATCACGCTGCGCGAAATCGTTTACAACATTGGCGGCGGCATTCCCAACGGCAAACGCTTCAAGGCCGTGCAGACCGGCGGACCTTCCGGCGGTTGCATCCCCGAAAAGCACCTCGACCTGCCTGTCGATTTCGACAAGCTCGCCGAAGTCGGCTCGATGATGGGCTCGGGCGGCATGATCGTCATGGACGAGAACACCTGCATGGTCGATATCGCCAAGTACTTCACCGCCTTCCTCGCCGACGAAAGCTGCGGCAAGTGCACGCCCTGCCGCGAAGGCGTCGCCCAGATGCGCGACGTCCTGCAGAAAATCTGCGACGGCCAGGGCGGCCCCGGCGATATCGAATTCATCGAGGAACTCGCCGAAACCATTTCCGCCGCCAGCTTGTGCGCCCTTGGGCAGACCGCGGCCAACCCCGTGCTGACCACGATCCGCTTTTTCCGCGACGAATACAAAACGCACATCGAGGAAAAGCGCTGTCCCGCCGGCGTCTGCAAAGCGCTGATCACCTACCGCATTATCGAAGACAAATGCACGGCCTGCGGCGCCTGCAAACGCGTTTGTCCCTCCGCGGCGATCGAGGGTGCGAAGAAAGTCGCGCATAAAATTCTCGTCGATAAGTGCATCAAGTGCGGCGCCTGCATCGAGTCCTGCAAGTTCGATGCAATCGTCAAGGAGTAAGAACGATGGCCGAGATGATCACCATTACCGTCAACGGCAAGGAAGTTACCGTCGCCAAAGACACGCCGCTGCTGGAGGCGTGCCGCCGGGCGCGGATCGATATCCCCACCATGTGTTACAACGAAAACGTCAGAGCCTACGGTGTGTGCCGCCTGTGCATCGTCGAGGTCGACGACGGTTGGCGTAAACGGATCGTGCCGTCCTGCGTCTACCCGGTGCGCAAAGCCGTCACCGTGCAAACCGAAACCGACGAAATCCGCAAGTACCGCCGGATGTTGCTCAACCTGCAGCTCGCCCGCTGTCCCGAAGAACCTTTCGTGCAGCAGTTGGCCGCCAAATACGGCATCACCGAGCCCGATCCGCGGCTCCAGCGCGACAACAAAGATTGCATCCTTTGCGGCCTGTGCGTGCGCACCTGCACCGATATCGTCGGCGTTAGCGCCATCGCCTTCCAGGGGCGCGGCGCCGAACGCATGGTCGTCACCCCCTTCGACCAGGAAAACCCGGTGTGCATCGCTTGCGGCGCCTGTGCCTTTATCTGCCCCACGCAGTGCATCGGCTTCCAGGACGAAAACGGGGAACGCGAGCTCAAGCGCTGGCATCGTAAAACCAAGATGATTGCCTGTGAAAAGTGCGGCGATTACTGGTTGCCCGAAGCCTTGCGCGAAGTGTACGCCAAGAAAATGGGGTTGGATCCGGCGTCGATGAACGTTTGCCCGAACTGCCGCTGATTTCCACGCCTCTTCGTACGCCCACTCGATCGGTCGTTCGAGTGGGCGTGTTGCTTTAATCCTATTTGTTTTATACAAACAGTCGGTTTATAATTACGCTTTGGTGCAGGCCGGCAGGGGCCTGCCTTGCCATTAACCTGGATTGCTCCGAAGGGACGGATCATGAAGACCAAACTCGCGTTTGCCCTTACCATCGCCATCGTTTTAATTGTCACTACCGCCTTTGCCGGCACCTATTGGGTTAAGATCGACGGACCGTTGTCCACCGAATTGACCCAGGTGGTGACAAAAACGAATAACGTACAGGAATTCTCCTTCCGGGTGCATATCCCGCGTTTTGCCTTGCATGAAACGATCCTCAACGATCAGTTGTGGGATCTGCCCGATTTCCACGGCGCGTCTCGTCACTCCATGCCCGGCGAACCGGAAGTTCCCGTCTTCACTCGTTATATCGCCGTGCCCCAGGGCGCTACGGTCAAAGTGAAAGTCGACGCGGGCAAAGTGAAAAAGATGACCAACGTCAACTGCCAGCCCGCGCAGGCCCCGGCGCCGGAATGCTACGGCGAACCGGAACCGGAATTCGAAATCGACAATCAGATTTACACCAGCGACGACCTGTTTCCCGGTCGCCTCTACAACGTCGAAGGAGATCGGAAGAGCGTCGTGTAGGGAAAGAGTGTACCATCCAGTGT
>ERZ795059.1892-NODE-1892-length-22598-cov-7.361043_pt1 | contig 22598 bp, 23 predicted proteins | sample MGYA00375143_ERZ795059 | MGnify/ENA primary metagenome ERZ795059 (study PRJEB30188, sample SAMN05720168) | activated sludge metagenome | isolation source: Anaerobic digester | place: USA | collected 2015-01-07 ... | reverse complement strand
AGCATCGGCCGATGCCGGCTTGTCCGGATCGCGTGCGCCGCTGCGTAACCGTTGCCTCCGCCAACGCTTGCGCCACCGACGGAGTTTGCGATGCCGCTGCGAATCCTCCTTGCAACCCTGATCGCCATGCTGGCATCGGCCTGCACCGCGGCCGATGCCGACATCCCGGCAGCCATCGCGCCCGTCGTGGCCGATGACACTACCGCCGTCGCGATGCCCTCGCCCCCACGCCTGCATGGCAACTGGCGGCTGGTCGCCGCGGACGATCCGCACGATGCCGCGTTGATGGCGTTCTCGGTCCAGGCGGACGCCGGCGACACCACCGGCAGCGGCGACTACATGCTGTTCCAGCCGTTCTGCGATGTGATCGCCGGCCTGCCCGTCACCGGCGATGCCGACTGCGAACTGATCGGCCTCGGTGCCACGTTCGACCGCGTGGGGATCGAGGGCGACAGCATCGTGCTGGTCTCCCGCCCCACCGCTGACGGGATGGAGCACCGGCTCGAACTGCAACGCCGGGGCGACAGCCTGGTCGGCCACTACATCATCCGGGCCAACGATATCCGGCGTGCTGTCATCGCCATGCGTCCTCGCGCAGGCACGCCCTGAGCAACCGCCCCGCACCGGGGCGGGCTCGATGCAAGATCCGATGGCCAGATTCGCCACGCGCCTGCGTAACTGCCCGTGGCCGGCATTGGCGATTGCCGGGGGAAAGGGCGCGATGGATGCGCTGCGCGGGACGCCCACGCACCGCTCATGCGTGCGAATGTCCGGATTGACACCAACAACGTGAAAAGGAGTGCGGCAATGAGGGGAGTTAACAAGCAGGTGCGGAACACCTTGGCGTTGGCCGTGGTCGCGGTGATGCTGGCTGCCTGCGGCAAGGCCGGCGATGCGGCATCAACCGCCACACCCGCTTCGGGGATGCAGGCGATGGTCGACCAGGCCGCGCAGGACGCCGCCGATACGGGTGCGCTTGCGAACGGCGATGCACCATTGAAGGAAGGCCAGGCCGTGCAGGGCACGATCCAGGCCGATGTCGGCAACGGCACGCAGTCGTTCCGCTCGCTGTCGACCAAGGTCGCCGACGACATCGGCGAGCAACTGGACGAGAAGCTCGGCAGGAGCGAAGGCCAGGACGCGATCGCCGATGCCAACAAGAAGCTGGAGAAACTGGGTACCGGCATGAAGGTCGATGCCGGCGACGTGCGCGAGATCGTCGGCGGCATGGCCGGCAAGACCTTCCACGACTCGCAGGTGATGCACGTGGACATCATCAAGTCGTTGCAGGTCACGCTGAAGGGCACTGCCGGCGATGGCCGCACCCTGGACCTGGGCATCACCTTCGACGACCAGACGTTGGCGATGACCGGCAGCAGCCTGAACTACCGCCCGAAGGCGAACGCGATGTTCGATTTCTACGAGGGCAAGGGCGGCGAACAGGTCACGGTCACGATCGACCGTTTCGAGCGCAACGCCGATGGCACCTACGCGATCGCCGGCAGTTTCACGGCGAAGGACGTGCCGGCTTCGTCCCTGGCGAAGAAGCTGCCGGCAAAAACCTTGCCCTCCGCCAGCGGCACGTTCTCGTTCGACGCGCTGCCGCTGAAGGAAATGCCGAAGTTCGGCACGGGCGGTTGATGTCGCATCGCGCAGGCCCGGCTGGCCGCAGGCATCTTCGCGACTGCGAGGGCGGAGGCAGTTCTTCCGTTACTTCGCCAATGCTGCAAGCCGCGCCAATGCAGCGTCACGACCGGCACCCAGGTCCACGATGGGCTTGACCGGATAACCGGGCACGCGCAGTCCACGCTCCCACGGGGCGTGGATGGCGTCATCGCCAAGCCCTCGCAGTTCTGGAAGCCAACGACGCAGGTACGCGCCCTGCGGATCGAAGCGGCGCGACTGGGTGACCGGATTGAAGATGCGGAAATACGGCGCGGCATCCACGCCGGTGCCGGCAACCCATTGCCAGCCCAGCGTGTTGCTGGCCAGGTCGGCATCGACCAGGGTGTGCATGAACCAGGCGGCGCCCTGCCGCCAGTCGATCCCCATGTGCTTGGTCAGCCACGAAGCGACCACCATGCGCACGCGGTTGTGCATCCAGCCCTCGTGCCACAACTGGCGCATGCCGGCATCGACCAGCGGCACGCCGGTCAGGCCGCGCTGCCAGGCCTCGAGTCCGGCGGGATCGTCGCGCCAGGGCATGGCGTCGAACTTCGGATTGAAGTTGTCGTGGAGGCTGGCCGGCCAGTGGTGCAGCACGTAGTAGGCGAACTCGCGCCAGCCGAGCTCGGCGATGTACTTGTCGGCGCCGATGCCACCCTGCCGTTGCACGACGTCGAAGATGCGGCTCGGGTGGATCTCGCCGAAATGCAGGTGCGGCGACAGCCGCGAGGTGCCCTCGACGGACGGCACGTCGCGCGCATCCGGATACGCGTGCAGGCGCGGCAGCAGGTCGTCGAGCCGCGCGTGTGCCGCCGCTTCGCCCGGCGTCCAGGTGGCCCAGAAGCCCTTGTCCCAACGCGGGCGTGGCGCATCGAGCGTGGTGCGCGCGCCTTCCAGCGATGACGGGAGTGGACTGCACGCCAGCGCGGTGGGCGCTTCGCGCGGGCGATGCCGCCACGTCGGCCGCGCGGCCTTGTGGAACGGCGTGAACACGCGGAATGGCGTGGCCGACTGGGTCAGCACTGACTCCGCATCGGTCAGCAGGCGACCACCGGCGCGGCGCATGGCGATGGCACGTCCGGCCAGCGTGGCGGCGATGCGTGCATCGCGCGCGGCGGCCTTGGGTTCGTGCAAGGCGGAGATGTGCACCTCGGTGGCGCCGGCCGCGACCGCCAACGCCGGGATCAGGATTTCCGGATCACCGGCCAGCAGGTGCAATTCGCCGCCGCGCGCGCGGATGTCATCGCCGAGTTTTCCAAGCGACAGGCGCAACCACGCGCGGCTGGCGTCGAAGGGGCCGTCGGCATCATCGTCCACGTACACCAGCAGCAGCCTGTCGTGCGACTGGCAGGCACGCGCCAGCGCCGGATGGTCGGCCAGGCGCAGGTCGCGGCGAAACCAGAAGAGGCCTTGGGTCATGCGTGCATCAGGGCGTTGGGCGGCGTGGCGGGATCAGGGTGCGGGCGCGTTCGCTGCAGCCTGCGGGACCATCCGCAGCTTGGCGGTGTCGTAGCCGAGCACGCGGATCTTCTCGATGGCGGCGGCGAGTTCGGGCGCGGGCAGGCTGGGCGTGCGCGCCATCAGCCAGACGTAGTCGCGCTTGCTGCGCCCGACGATGGTGCGCGAGTAATCCGGGGCCAGGTCCACGATCACGTACTCGGCCTGGATCGGCCACACGAACTGCATCTCCCACACCGCGTTGTTGGTGCCGGGCACCACGCGGCCGACCGGCTCCATCGTCTTCAGCGGCGCATCGGCGCTGCCGTTGCGATAACGGAAGGTGGTGCGGATCTTGCCGTCCTCGTCCAGGCGATACGACTCCACCGAATCGAACGCCTTGCGCTCGATGTAGGTGGGGATCTGGGCGATGACGTACCAGTCGCCCATGAAGCGCGGCAGGTCGACGCTGGCGACCGGCGGGATGGTCGGCGGGGTGGAGGCGCAGGCGGCCAGCAATGTGCCGATGCCGAGTGCGACGAGCAGTTTGCGGATCATGCGACCTCCTTCGAGAAGCGGTAATGGGCGACCATCCATTCGCGGCCGTGGTCGTAGCCGAACAGTTCCGCGCACGCCATCCAGAACATCCGCCAGCGCTGGAACCACAACCTGGCGGCATCGCCATAGGCCTCGCGCAGGATCGCCATGACCTCGTCGTGGCGGGCATCCTGGTTCTCGAGCCAATGATTGGCGGTGCGCTCGTAGTGGGTGCCGTCGACCAGCCAGCGATCCTCGATGCGCAACGCATCCTGGAACCACAGCAGCGTGTCCGCCGCCGGCATCAGCCCGCCGGTGAAGAAATGCCGGCCCATCCAGTTGTCGTCGCCTGCGGTCTCGAACGGATACAACAGCGTGCGGTGGCAGAAGATGTGCACGAAGAGTTTTCCGCCCGGTCGCAGCCAGCCGCCGATGCGCCCCAGCAGCGTGGCGTAGTTGCGCATGTGCTCGAACATCTCCACCGACACGCAGCGGTCGAAGTTCGATGCCGGCAACTCCAGCCGGTTCACGTCGCAGGTGATCACCCGCACGTTGGCGAAGCCGCGCTCGCGGCATTGCGCCTCGATGAAGGCACGCTGCGGCGCGGAGTTGCTGACCGCGGTGATGCGCGCGTTCGGATAGTGCTGCGCCATCCACAGGGTCAGCGAGCCCCAGCCGCAGCCGAGCTCCAGGATGTCCTGGCCGTCCGCGAGTTCCGCGCGCTCGCCGTACAGCGCAAGCATCGCCTCCTCCGCCTGCGCCAGGGTTTCGCTGCCGGTCGGGTAATAGCAGCCGGAATACTTCAGCCGCGGGCCCAGGCAACGGGTGAAGAACCCCGGCGGCAGTTCGTAATGCTGGCGGTTGGCGGCATCGGTGTGGATGGCGACCGGGCTTTCGCGCAGTTCCGCGATCAACGCGGCATTGCGGCGCGCGGCGGCATCGGGATCGCCGGCATGTTCATCGCGGAGGCGTTGCGCGCACATCCGGCGGATGCCGGCGCGCAGCAGCGCATCCGGCACCAGGCCGCGTTCGGCCAAGCCCAGCACGCCGTCGGCCGGGCGGTCGCTGGCCAGTTCCATCGCATCGGCGGTGGCGTTCATCGATCCTCCTTTGGAAACCACGGGAACAACATCGGCGTGCTGCGCTGGTAGCGCGCGTAGTCCTCGCCTCGCGTGCGCAGCGCCTGCGCCTCGGTGAACGGAATGCCGCTGATCCAGCGCAGGAACACGTACATCACCAGCGGGCCGCTCCACGCCAGCCAGGCGATCGGCGAGCCCACCGCCAGCAGCACGTAGGCCAGCCAGTGCAGCCATTCGAAGAAATAATTGGGATGGCGCGAATACCGCCACAAGCCGTCTCGGCAGGTCTTGCCCTTGTTGGCGGGATTCGTGCGGAACTTCGCCAGCTGCGCATCGGCCACCGCTTCGCCCGCCACGCAGGCCAGCCACGTGGCGATGCCGGCGATGAACCACGCGTTCCAGTCGGCGACGCGATTCGCGGCCACCGCCAGGAACGGCAGGGCGAAGAACGCGATCAGCAGCGCCTGGAACTGGAACATCGCGAACCACTTGCGCTGGTCGTTGCCCCAGCGCTGGCGCAGTTGCGCGTAGCGGCCGTCTTCCGGCTCGGCACGCACGCGATGCCACAGGTGCAGGCCCAGCCGCAGGCCCCAGGCGCCGCCGAGCATGGCCAGCAACACGCGCGGCAACAGCGCGCCGCTGCCGGTCGCCGCGACCAACACCGCCGCGCCACCCACGCCGAACGACCAGACCACGTCGACGATGCCGGCATTGCTGCGCTTGCGTTGCCAGAGCCAGCCAAGCGACTGCGCCACCACTGCGACCAGCCAGACCAGGAGGAGTTGCTGCCATGGAGTCATGCGGATACCCCGGGTTGATGGGTGATGGAAGCGTGGCGGCGATGGACGATGAGCACGAACGCGGCCATCGCGATGCCCCAGCCGAGCGCCAGCGCCAGGGTGGCCTGCAGCGGCATGATGAAGACGACCGCGTCGAAGGCGCGCGACGCGCCCCAGTAGGCCAGCGGGCCGCCGATCACGCCAAAGGCGATGGCGACGGCAGGCCGCGCGATCACCCACTGCAGGGAATGCTGCAGGGTCATCGCGAACGCGACCCACAACGTGGCGATCCAGGCCGGCCCCGGCAATGCCGGCAACGGCGCGGCATAGCGCAGCCAGCCGGTGGCGGCGAGCACGCCGTCCAGCAGCAGGCCGCAGGCGAGTGCCGCGCCGATCAATTTCAGGTCGGAACGACGCAGCGGTGACGTCCACCAGCTGATCGCGGCAAACCCCAGGCAGGCCAGCATGCCCGGCCATGCCAGCCCGCGCGCGGCAAAGCCGACGGCAATGAACCACGCCGCCTGATAACCGAGCAGGTTGAGCCAGAAGCGCATCAGGCCTCCAGCAAGCCGGGCAGGTAGGAGCCGCCGCGGTAGCCCGGCTTCGCCATCAGCACATGGGCGACGCCGATCGAACGCTCGCGGAAGCCGCCTTCGCAATAGGCCAGGTAGAAGGTCCACATGCGCAGGAAGCGCTCGTCGAAGCCCTGCGCGCGGACGTCCTCGCGGCGGGCCAGGAAGCGCTCGCGCCAATCGTGCAGGGTGCGCGCATACGAGGGCCCGAAGTCTTCCAGGTGCACCAGCGCGAGGTCGCTGCTGCGCGCCTTCGCTGCCAGCATCGCCGCGATCGACGGGATGAACGAACCGGGGAAGATGTGGCGCTTGATGAAGTCCACGCTGCGCAGGGCCTGCTCGTAGCGGTGGTCCTCGATGGTGATCGCCTGCACCAGCGCCAGTCCGTCCGGCTTGAGCAAGCGCCCCAGGGTGGCGAAGTAGGTGTCCAGGTACTGCGCGCCGATCGCCTCGATCATCTCGATCGACACCAGCTTGGTGTACTGGCCCTGCAGGTCGCGGTAATCCGACAGCAGCACGGTGACGCGGTCCTGCAGGCCGGCATCGGCCACCCGCTGGCTGGCCAGCGCATGCTGCTCGCGCGAGATCGTGGTGGTGGTCACCCGGCAACCACGCGTCCGTGCGGCGTGCACCGCGAAGCCACCCCAGCCGGTGCCGATTTCGACCACGTGGTCGTCCGGCCCCAGCCGCAGCTTGTCGCAGATGCGGTCCAGCTTGCGGGTCGATGCGGCTTCCAGGGTGTCGTCGTCGCCCGCATACAGCGCGGAGGAGTACATCAGGTCTTCGGACAGGAACAGCCGGAAGAAGTCGTTGCCCAGGTCGTAATGCGCGGCGATGTTGCGGCGCGCGCCATCGCGGGTATTGCGGCGCAGTGCGTTCCAGCCGCGCATCGCCCACCCACCGATGCGTGCGGGCCCGCGCTCCATCGCATCCAGCAGGTCGCGGTTGCGTACCAGCAGTTGCACCAGGCCGACCAGGTCGGCGCAGTCCCACTCGCCGTCCATGTACGACTCCGCCGCGCCCACGCTGCCGTTGGCGGCCAGCGCGCGATAGAAGCCGGGCCCGTGCACGTCGATGCGCAGCGGTGCAGCGGCGTCTTCCGCATCACCGGTGCGGATGCAGCCCAGCGGATCGGCCAGCACGATCGCGCGGCCCCGCAAGGCCCGCAACTGGTCCAGCACGCGGTTGCGCAGGAGGCGGTCCAGCGCGGAGAACCCGGTCGCGGGCGAGGCATCGGCACGTGCATTCATCGGGGCGATTCCATTCGGGTGGGGTGGTCATGCACGGGCACGCGCTTCAGCCAGAGCCGCAGCGCCTGCCAGTGGATGCCGACGACCACCTGCGCGGTCATCAGCGGATAGCGCCAGAGCACACGCGCCAGGTTCGCGCCGGTCAGTGGGCGGCGTTCCAGTTGCAGGGTGGCATCGAATTCGCGCTCGCTGCCGTCGCAGACGTCCATGTGCACCTGCAGGCCGTCGCCCGGCTCGGTGAACGTCCAGCCGTAGCGGCGCTGCATCGGCAGGAACGGCGAGACGTGGAAGGCCTTGTCGAAACGCCAGTGCAGCGCCCTGCCCCGATGCTCCGCGGTCGCCACCGGCAGCACGTAGGCATGGCGTTCCTTCCACGGCGTGTTGGTGATCTCCGCGACGATGCTGTGCAACGTGCCGCCGGCATCGAAGCAGTAGTAGAAACTCACCGGATTGAAGCTCAGGCCGGCATAGCGCAGGTGGGTGAGCAGGCGCACCGCGCCAAGCGGACGTTCGCCGGTGGCGGCCTCCACCCGATCGCGCACTGCATCGGCCAGCGGACGCGCCGGATCGCCGAGGAAGTCGCGGCGATGGAACGCGGCCAGGTTGCGCCGCCCCACCGACCACAGCCAGCGCCCGCGGAACGCCGCATCGAGCTCGTCCAGGTCCAGGTAGAGCTGGGCCATGCGATACGAAAACGCGTGCGCGCGCGGCGCATGCCGGCGATGGCGCACGCGGCCTTCGTAGATCGCACTGGCCAGTACGGTCATGCCGCGGCCTCCAGCGGCTGCGTGTCGACAGCGCCGCGACGCACCTGATCGTTCGACCACGCAACGCCCATTCCCTGCGCGACCTCCACGCCACTGCGCATGCCGTCCTCATGGAAGCCCCACCCCCAGTAGGCGCCGGCGAACCAGGTGCGCTGCACGCCCTGGATCTCGTGGCGGCGCGCCTGTGCGGCAACCGCGGCGTGCGTATGCACAGGATGCGCGTACTGGCGGCGCTGCAGGATGCGCGCGGGGTCGATGTCGTGCGTGCGGTTGAGGGTGACCACCAGCGGGGTGTCGCCGGGCAGGCCCTGCAGCAGGTTCATGCAGTAACTCACGGTGCAGGCCTGCGCCGGATCCGCCGGCAGGTGCGCGTTCCACGCCGCCCATGCCTTGCGGTTGCGCGGCAGCAGGCGCGCATCGGTATGCAGCACGGTGTCGTTGGCCTGGTAGCGGATCGCGCCGAGGATGTCGCGCTCGGCATCGCTGGCATCATCCAGCAGGCGCAGCGCCTGGTCGCTGTGGCAGGCCAGCACGACCTGGTCGAAGCGTTCGCTGCCGGCATCGCAGCGCACGCTCACGCCATGGGCGTCGCGGGCGATGCCGCGCACCGGCGAGGACAACCGCACCTGCACGTCCCAGTGCGAGACCATCGCCTCGACATAGCGCCGCGAACCGCCACGCACCACCCGCCACTCCGGGCGGCCGGTCAGTTGCAGCATGTGGTGGTTGGCCATGAACTGGACCAGGTATTTCGCCGGGAACGCCAGCACCGACTGCTCGGGCGAGGACCACAGCGCGCTGGCCATCGGCACCAGGTGCTGGTCGCGGAACGCAGCGCCATAGCCGTTGGCGTCGAGGTACTCGCCCAGCGAAGGGCCCGGGCGGTCGTCGTCGAGCAAGGCCGGTGCTTCGCGATAGAAGCGCGCCAAGTCGCGCAACATGCCCCAGAAGCGCGGCGAGGCCAGGTTGCGCCGCTGGCAGAACAGCCCGTCGAGCGAGGTCGCGTTGTATTCCAGCCCGGTGCGCGCGTCCTGCACCGAGAACCCCATCGTGGTCGGTTGCGTGGCCACGCCGAGCTCGTCGAACAGGCGGGTCAGCAGCGGATAGTTGCCGGGGTTGTGGACGATGAAGCCAGTGTCCACGTCGAGCGTGCGGCCATCGACTTCGACCCGATGGGTGTCGGTGTGGCCGCCGAGGTAATCGTTGGCCTCGAACAGGACGACGTCGTGTTGGCGCGACAGCAACCACGCCGCCGACAGGCCGCTGATCCCGGAACCGACGATCGCGATGCGCATCTCAGCGACCCGCCTTGTTCGCATCGGCTTTCGCCAGCACCCACGCCGGCACCGGCTTGAGGTCACGGACCAGGCCCAGCGCCTGCAGCGTGCGCAGGCCATACCAGGTCAGGTCGATCTCCCACCATCGGAATCCCTGGCGCGCGCTGCCCGGGAAGAAATGGTGGTTGTTGTGCCAGCCTTCGCCGAACGTGATCAGCGCCAGCCACAGGTTGTTGCGGCTGTCGTCGCGGGTGTCGAAGCGCTGACGGCCCCAGCGATGCGCCAGCGAATTGATGGTGACGGTGGCATGGAACAGCACCACCGTGGAGACGAAGAACCCCCAGACCAGCAACTGCGGCCCGTTGGTCCCCAGGCCCGGTGCCCAGCGCTCCAGCGCCATGCCGGCCAGGAACAGCAGCACCGCCAGCGCGACCGGCACCGCGGTATCGAAGCGATCCAGCCAACGCAGCTCCGGGAACTTCAGCAGGTCGCCGATGCGCGAGGTGTCGGTGCGGAAGCCGCCGCGGGTCAGGAACCAGCCGGCGTGGCTGCGCCAGAAGCCCTTGCGCGGGGTATGCGGGTCGGCCGCGGTATCCGCATGCACATGGTGATGGCGATGGTGCGCCGCCCACCACAGCGGGCCGCGCTGGACCGACGCCGCGCCGAGCAGCGCGAACGCGAACTGCACCGCGCGCGACGTGCGGAACGTGCGGTGCGAGAAGTAGCGGTGGTAGAACCCGGTGATCGCGAACATGCGCAGCGCGTACAACCCCAGCGCAACCCACAAGGCGGTAGCCGACACGCCGACCCACAACACGCCCAGGCACGCCAGGTGCATGCCGACGAACGGCAGCGCGCGCAGCCAGTCGATGCGATCATCGTTGGCCGGATCGGGGGATCCGGACTGTCCCGATGTGTCGATCCAGCGCAGCAACGCGCTGCCGCGCGGCGCGTTCGTGGAGTCAGGCTTGGGCGGCATGGCATTCCTTGGCGGGTCCCGTTGCCGGATATACGGACGGAACCCGCGTTCGGATGCAGTGCCCGGTGACCGGGTCGCCAGGCTCAGATGGACAGGATCTGGCCCTTGGCGACGACCGGGCCGGACGGCGCCGCATGCGGCAGGCCCTGCTCCGGCTCCAGGGTGACCGCGAACACCGCGCCCGCCGCCACCGCATCACGCAGCGTGGCCGGGATGTCGATGGAATGCGCCTTGTCGTTGGACACGAAGCCCAGCGACTTCGGTGCCTCGCCCGACGCGATGATCCAGAGTTCGTTGACCTTGCCGCCGGCATCGAGCGGGCGCGGCTTGGGCACCATCAGCACCTTGCTGCGGTCCGGCGCGACCCGCGCGATCCAGCCGGTGTTGCCGTCGTCGGTGGCCAGCACGGTGACCGGCAGTGCAGCCGCTTCGTCGGTCGCGGGCGGTGGCTGCACCACGACCACAGGCGGCGGAACGGGTGCCGCCGGCTCCGGCGTGCGCCATACGCCGATGGCCACCGCGAACACGCTGGCGGCAACGGCCAGGGCCGTGGTCCCGCGCCAGAACGCGGCGTTGTCCCACAGGCCCTTGCGGTGGCCTTCCACGGCCGACCACCCCAGCGAGGTGCGGATCCTTGGCCAGACCTGCGCCCCGGGCTCGACCGCATCGACCCGCAGCAGCCAGGGCGAGAAATGCGCATCCCAGCGCGCGACCCGGGCCGCGAAATCGCGGTCGGCGTCGATCCGGCGCTGCGTGGCACGGCGCGCATCCGCATCGAGCACGCCCAGGGCGTACTCGCCGGCCAGCAGGTCGTCGTCGTCGATCGGGGGCAACGCGGGCGCGATGTCGTTCATCGTTCCAGGCACGCCTTGAGTTGCTGCAGGCCGCGACGGATCCAGCTCTTCACCGAGCCCAACGGCGCTTCGGCACGAAGCGCCAGCACGTCATAGGTCACGTTTTCGAAAAACGCGGTGCGGATCAGCGAGCGACGCTTCGGTTCAAGCTGATCCATGCAGTCGTCGAGTTGCGCACGCTCGAGCGCGGCATCGATGCCGGCGGCGGGCGTGGGCGCCTCGTCGTCGGCCAGCTCATGGTCTTCGATGGGTTCGTGCAACGCAGGCGACGGGCGGGCGCGCACGCGATCGATGGCGCGGTTGCGGGCGATGGTGCCCAGCCAGGTCATCGCGCGCGCGCGCTGCTGGTCGAACTGCGCGGCCTTCGACCACACCGCCACATAGACTTCCTGCAGCACGTCCTCCGCTTCCTCGCGATCCCGCAACACGCGCAGGCAGATCCCGAGCATGGTCGCGGAGGTCTGCCGGTACAGGCTTTCGAAGGCGTCGCGGCGCCCCTCGGCGACCTGCGCAAGCAGCGCGGCCAACGGATCGGCGCTGCCGTCCAGGTATTGCTGCAGCGGTATTGCACTCATGCGGTGGTCCGGCTGGCGGGCATGCCGGCTGGCGGCGGGCCGTCGATGGAAACGAGCCACCTTATGCCATGCAGGGCGTGAATGCGGCAAGCCGGAACCCACGTGGAGCGCGCTGGCACTCACATGCCACCCCCGCACGCGCCGCCCAGAGGCAGCTCGCGTGCGCGCTGCAACTCGCCGGCCTCGATCGCCTCCGCCGGTTGCGCGAAATCGATCCGCAGCTTGCCGTGCCCGCCCTTGCCATCGCGAATCGTGCCGATGCCCTCGAAGCGCACCAGCCGGCGATCGGCGACGCGATAGCGCAGCTTGAGCTCCGGCAAGGCGAAGCCGTACCACGCATCCAGGCGGGTCTTCAGGTCGAGGTAGCCGGCCGGTGCGCCGGCGACCGGCTTCACGCTGACGCCGATCGCGGATTGCCGGCTCGGGATCAGGAACCGCGCGCGCACGGCCTTGCCCTGCTGCAATGCCGGGAAATGCTCGCGCACATAGGCATCGAAACCGGCATCGAATACCGTCGCGCCGGTCTTGGCGACGGCGGCGCGCTTCAGCGGCGACGCCTTGCCTTCCTGCCAGAACACCTCGCGCGTGCCGCCCTGGGTGCGCACCCCTTCCTGGTAACCGTCACGCGCGTCTAGGAAGGCGAATGCCGGTGCGGGGCCTGCCCCGTCGACGGTCTTGCGGGCGAACGGGCGACCGTCCGCGCACTGGTACAGCACCACCCGACGCGGCGCGGGCGCGCGGGAATCCAGGTAATGGGTTTCGCGATACAGCAGCCGCCCGCCTGGATCACGCGCCTCGCCGACGTAGCGCAGCACGCCGCCGCCAGCAGGCGCATCGTTGGCCGAGGCCGCCGTCGTTGCCGCGGCAAATGCAACGCCGCACGCGACGGCGAGGTGTCGCGCCTTCATCCAAGACCCTGGCATCCGTCGCCTCCTGTCGCAATGCGGACATCCTGCATGCAAGGACATACGGAACGCACGGGTTGATGGATGCACCCGGTCGGATTCCGCCGTCGATCAGGTCATCGCGGAAGGGGCCTCATAGTCCAGCCGCCGGGCACCGACCGCTGCCAGCGCAAGTTGCAGGCGCGGCTGGACGTCGGGCTCGGCATCGACCAGCAGCAGGATCCGCCCGGCGGAAATCTCGTCGTCGAACTGCTGGCGCACCGGATCCGGCAGCGCCGAACCCATCAACGCCGATGACCAGCCCCCGACCAGCGCGCCCAGCGCGCCGATCGCCGCCGCGCCGGCCAGGGTGATGCCGACCGGGGCGAAGACCACGGCCGCCAGCCCCGCCAGCAGGCCGGTGGCGCCGCCGATGCCCATGCCGCGCATGGCCGCCGGCACGAAGTCGGTGTCCGCTTCCTTGAGCTCGTCCGGGATGCGGTCCAGTTCGATGTCGGAACGCGCCACCAGCGAAATGTCGTCCACGCCGACGCCTTGCTCGCGCAGCGCCAGCAAGGCATCGCGCGCCTGGATGACGTCACGGGTCACGAATACGTGGCGGATCTTCATGCGCTTCCTCCGTGGGTGCTTTCCCGCACCATCGCGACCGCGTGGTGAAGACCGCGTCCAGCACCGGATTGAAGCTGAACGAACGCTCAGAACATCCCGTTCGCGTTCGGCGATTCGCCGGGAAGTTCCTGCGCCAGGTCCCACAGCTCCACGATCCTGCCGTGTTCGATCCGGGCGATGTGGACCACCGCATATTGCAGGCCGGCGTCGGCGCGCGTCAGGTGCGAATGCACGGCGACGCGGTCGCCACCGTCGATGACCTGCTTCACTTCCAACGATTTGTTGGGCTCGGCGGCCGCACTCTGCTCCATCGCGACCAGCAAGGATTCGCGGTCGCCGGCGAACCACGGGTTGTGGTGGACGAAATCGTCGGACACGAAGCGCGCGTAGGCCTCGCGCACGTCGCCGCGCGCGCACAGCCGGAGGAATTCGGTTGCGATCCCGCGATTATCCATTGCTCACCCGTCGTGGCGGAGATGCGCCCCGAGGTAGCGCATGTAGTCGGCCTTGCCGACCGGCGCGCCGAGCATGCGCAGGATCGCGTAGGCGGTGGTGATGTGGAAATACAGGTTGGGCAGCAGGTATTCGCTGACGTACAGGTCGCCGGGCAGTTCGCAGTAGCGTCCCGGGCCCATGCCGATGCGCTTCACTTCATCCAGCTTGGCATCGCTCGCGCTGATGGCGAGCACCCGCGCGCGGGTGTCGGCGATCTGCGCATGCGCGTCCTCCAGCGAGGCCACGGTCGTCGGGTCGATGTTCTCGATCGGCTGGCCGGCGCACCATTGCGAAAACCCGCGCGGCTGGTTGCAGGCGAACGCGACCTGCGCGCCCAGCGGCAGCATGTCCGGCGCCAGCCGCTCGTTGACCAGGTCGCGATCGCCCAGGTGCGCCTGGCCGACCTGCAGGATGTGCGACAGGGTGTCGAGGCGGGAGACGAACAACTGCTGGAGTTGCTGGATCCGGGGATTGGACATGGCGGCTTGGTCGGAATGGGGGTGACGCGCAGCATAGCCGGCAGCTCAAGCGTCGCGGCATCCATGCACCGTTCGGCTTGCCGCCCCTTCCGTTCGGGGCTATGGTCGCCCCACCACCTTCGTACACCTGCGGGCGACGCGCATGCCGTGTCGCCCGCTCTGCTTTGAGGAGCCCGCACATGCACGCCCGTCCATCCACCGCCGCCGCTTCCCGCCCGCCGCTGTTGCTGTCGCGCCTGGACGTGGAACGCATCGAGGCCCTGCTGGAGCAGCCAGCCTTCCGCGCGCTGGACACGGCGGCCCTGCAGGGCGAACTGGGCCGCGCGGAACTGGCGGAACCCGCCGCGATCCCGGCGGATGTGATCACCATGAACTCGATCGCGCGCGTGCGGGTGGACGATCCGATGCAGGGCGCGCACGAGCATGAACTGGCCCTGGTGTACCCACGCCAGGCCGACGGCAGCGCCGACAGGGTCTCGATCCTGGCGCCGGTCGGCAGCGCCCTGCTGGGCCTGCGCGTGGGCGACAGCATCGACTGGCCCCTGCCCGGTGGGCGCAACGCGCGCCTGCAGGTGCTGGCGGTCCGCTACCAGCCCGAGGCCGCCGGCGACCTGCATCGCTGAGCGGCACCGGGCCATCCCGTTGCCTCGCTAGAATGCGGGTTCCCCTGCACCTGCCCGCCTGAATGACCGACACCCCCGTCCGTTCCTCCTTCCACGGCTTCGAACAGATCCCGCTCAGCGAATTCGCCGAGCGCGCCTACCTCGACTACTCGATGTACGTGGTCCTGGACCGCGCCCTGCCCTTCATCGGCGACGGGTTGAAGCCGGTGCAGCGGCGGATCGTGTTCGCGATGAGCGAGCTTGGCCTGAATGCGGGCGCCAAGCCGAAGAAGTCGGCGCGCACCGTCGGCGACGTGATCGGCAAGTACCACCCGCATGGCGACAGCGCCTGTTACGAGGCGCTGGTGCTGATGGCGCAGCCGTTCTCGTATCGCTACCCGCTGATCGAGGGCCAAGGCAACTTCGGCTCCAGCGAGGATCCGAAGTCGTTCGCGGCGATGCGCTACACCGAATCCAAGCTGTCGCCGATCGCCGAGGTGCTGCTGGGCGAACTCGGCCAGGGCACGGTGGACTGGGACCCGAATTTCGACGGCACCCTGGAGGAGCCGACCTGGCTGCCGGCGCGTTTGCCGCACCTGTTGCTCAACGGCACCACCGGCATTGCCGTTGGCATGGCGACCGACGTCCCGCCGCACAACCTCAACGAGATCGTCAGCGCCTGCGTGCGCCTGCTCGACGATCCCGATGCGACCGTGCGCGACCTGTGCGAGCACGTGCGAGGCCCCGACTACCCGACCGCGGCGGAAATCATCACCCCCGCCGCCGACCTGCAGGCGATGTACGAGACCGGCAGCGGCAGCGTGCGTGCGCGCGGCGTGTTCGTGAAGGAACAGGCGAACATCGTCATCACCGAGCTGCCCTACCAGGTCAGCCCGAGCAAGATCATCGAGCAGATCGCCAACCAGATGCGGGCCAAGAAGCTGCCCTGGCTCGAGGACATCCGCGACGAATCCGACCACGCCAACCCGACCCGCATCGTGCTGGTCCCGCGCAGCAACCGCGTGGATGCCGAGCAGCTGATGGGCCACCTGTTCGCGACCACCGACCTGGAGAAGAGCTACCGGGTCAACATGAACGTGATCGGCCTGGACGGGCGCCCGCAGGTCAAGCACCTGAAGATGCTGCTGACCGAATGGCTGGAGTTCCGCCAGACCACGGTCACCCGTCGCCTCACCCATCGACTGGAGAAGGTCGAGCGCCGCCTGCACCTGCTGGAAGGCTTGCTGGTCGCGTTCCTCAACCTGGACGAAGTGATCCGCATCATCCGCAGCGAGGACGAACCCAAGGCGGCGTTGATCGCGCGCTTCGGCCTCAGCGACGACCAGGCCGACTACATCCTCGACACCAAGCTGCGCCAGCTCGCCCGTCTCGAGGAAATGAAGATCCGCGGCGAGCAGGACGAACTCGACGCCGAACGCGACCGCCTGATGACCCTGCTCGGCAGCAAGGCGAAGCTGAAGAAGCTGATCAAGGACGAGCTGCTGGCCGATGCGAAGAAATTCGGCGATGCACGGCGCTCGCCGCTGGTTGCGCGCGAGGCCGCGCACGCCCTGGACGAAACCGAGCTGGTCGCCAGCGAACCGATGACCGTGGTGCTCAGCGAGAAGGGCTGGGTGCGCGCGGCGAAGGGCCACGACATCGACGCCGCCGCCCTGAGTTACCGCGACGGCGACGGCCTGCTGGCGGCGGTCAGGGCGCGCAGCAACCTGCAGGTTGCGTTCCTGGATGGCGCGGGCCGCAGCTATTCGACCGCGGTGCACACCTTGCCCTCCGCGCGCGGCAACGGCGAACCGCTGACCGGCCGCTTCACGCCGGCGGCCGGGGCCGGTTTCCAGGCCATGGCCAGCGGCGAGAACGACATGCGCCTGGTGATCGCCTCCAGCCACGGGTACGGCTTCGTGACCCGCTTCGAGAACCTCACCGGCCGCAACAAGGCCGGCAAGGCGCTGCTCTCGCTGTCCGAGGGCGGACGCGTGCTGCAGCCGGCGGCGGTGGTCGACATGGCGACCGACCGCGTGGTCGCGGTGACCAGCGCCGGCCACGTGCTGGCCTTCGCCTTGGCCGACCTGCCGGAACTGGACAAGGGCAAGGGCAACAAGCTGATCGAGATCCCCAAGGCCAAGCGCGGCACCGAACACGTCGTCGCCATCGCGGTGGTGCCGGCCGCCGGCAAGCTGCAGGTGAAGTCCGGCGCGCGCACGATGACGCTGTCGTTCAAGGAGCTCGACGATTACCTGGGTGCCCGCGGCTCGCGCGGCGGCCTGCTGCCGCGCGGGTGGCAGAAAGTCGACGGGCTGGCGATCGAATGACCACCTGTAGTCGCTCCAACACCGTTGCTTAAGCAGACAAGACATCACCCCTCATGCACCCCGATTTCTGGCACCAGCGCTGGGCCGACAACCAGATCGGCTTCCACCAGGACGCCCCCACGCCCCTGCTGCTGAAGCATTGGGGCTCGCTGGGCGTTGCCCCCGGGGCCAAGGTGTTCGTGCCGCTCGCCGGCAAGTCGCGCGACATGGCGTGGCTGGCATCGCAGGGCCATCGCGTGCTGGGCGTGGAGTTGTCGCCGTTGGCGGTGGAGCAGTTCTTCGCCGAGCACGGCCTGCAGCCGGACACGCGCGAGTCCCGCTACGGGCGCCACTACGAGGCCGGCGGCATCGAGCTGGTCGTGGGCGATGCCTTCGGGCTGGATGCCGAGCTGTTGCGGGACTGCGCCGCGGCGTTCGATCGCGCGGCGCTGATCGCCTTGCCGGCGGACGTCCGGCTGCGCTATGCGCGCGACCTGTACGCGGCGTTGCCGGCAGGCTGCCGCGGCCTGCTGGTCACCCTGGAATACCCGCAGGCGGAACGCGAGGGCCCGCCGTTCTCCGTGCCGCAGGACGAAGTGCAGGCGTTGTACGAGGCCGACTGGCGGGTCGAACTGCGCGAACGCAGGCCGATCCCGCCCGACCATCCGGGCTTCGTCGCGGGGGTCTCGCGGCTGGACACGGCGGTCTACGCGCTGCAGCGCCGCTGAGCGACTTGGGCCTGAGTTGATCGAAGTCAATTCGCCGCGGCCGCCGCCTGCCTAAGCTGCGCCGATGCCGTCCCAGCAGATCGCCTTCGACGCCGGGTTGCTGCGCCGCTACGACCGGCCCGGCCCGCGTTACACCTCCTATCCGACCGCGCCCCAGTTCAGCGCGGACTTCGGCGAAGCGGCTCTGCGCGAGGTCGCCCGGGCCAGCAACGAGGATCCGATCCCGCGACCGCTGTCGCTGTACGTGCACGTGCCGTTCTGCTTCAGCCCCTGCTTCTACTGCGGCTGCAACCGGATCATCACCCGCGACCTGGCGCGCGGCCGCGCCTACCTGGACCGGCTGGGCCACGAGATCGCCCTGGTGGCGCCGCTGTTCGACCGCGATCGCGAGGTGATCCAGCTGCACTTCGGCGGCGGCACCCCGAACTTCCTCGACGCGGCGCAGCTGTGCGGCGTGGTCGAGACCCTGCGGGGCGCATTCCGCTTCGCCGACAGCGACGACCGCGACATCTCGGTGGAACTCGACCCGCGCTTCTGCAACCCGGCGGACATGCCGGTGCTGGCCGCGGCCGGCTTCAACCGCACCAGCCTGGGCGTGCAGGACTTCGATCCGAAGGTGCAGGACGCCGTCAACCGCATCCAGTCCGTCGAGGAGACCCGCGCGATCGTGGACGCCTGCCGCGGTGCGGGCATGCGCTCGGTCAACATCGACCTGATCTACGGCCTGCCCGGGCAAAGCCTGGACGGATTCCGCAAGACGCTGGACACGGTGGTGGCCATGCGCCCCGACCGGCTGGCGGTCTACAGCTATGCGCACCTGCCGCACATCTTCAAGCCGCAGACGCAGATCGACGATGCGCTGCTGCCCGACCCCGACACCAAGCTGGCCCTGCTGCAGGCCGCGGTGGAACACCTCACCGCCGCCGGCTACGTCTACATCGGCATGGATCATTTCGCCCTGCCCGATGACGAACTGGCGGTGGCACAGGCGCGTGGCGGCCTGCATCGCAATTTCATGGGCTACACCACCCACGCCGACAGCGACCTGGTCGGCCTGGGCGTCAGCGCGATCAGCCACATCGGCAACAGCTTCAGTCAAAACCCGCGCGACCTGCCATCGTGGGAACTCGCGCTGGACGAAGGCCACCTGCCGGTGTTCCGCGGCATGCACATGGACGCGGACGACGAGATCCGCGCCGACCTGATCCAGTCGCTGATGTGCCAGGGCGAAGTGCGCGTGCGCGCGTTCCAGGAACGCCACGGGATCGGCTTCGCGGAATATTTCGCCGCGGACCTGCAACGCCTGTGGCCGCTGGCCGACGACGGCCTGGTCGAGGTCGGTCCGGACGCGATCCGCGCCACGCCACGCGGACGCCTGTTGTTGCGTAACATTGCCATGTGCTTCGACCGTTACCTCGACCAGACATCCGTCATCGATGCCAGGCCGCGCTTCTCCCGCGCGATCTGACCCGTCCGTGGACGATGCCGTGAGCAGCGTGCCGTTCCCGCGGTTCAATCCGCGCGTGCTGGCCGACGACGGCAGCGACCTGCAGTTCTGCACCACCTGCGCGTTCTCGCACGCCTGCCTGTCGCAGGGCATGGACAAGGCGGCGCTGATGGACCTGCACGTGCTGGTCGAGCATGTCGGCCCGTACCACGCCGGCGACGTGCTGTTCCGCGAGGGCGATCCGTTCGAGGCGATCGCCGCGGTGCGCGCCGGCACGGTCAAGACCTGCGTCACCGACCGTGATGGCCACGAGCACGTGCTGGGCTTCCATTTCCCGGGCGAGGTGATCGGCCTCAACGCGATCGACGGCCACCGCTATCCGTGCGACGCGGTGGCGCTGGACACGGTGATGCTGTGCCGGTTCTCGTTCCCGAAGATCTCCGTGCTGGCCGCGCGCGTCCCCGGCCTGCAGCGCGAGCTGTTCCGCCTGCTCAGCCGCGACATCGGCCGCGCGGCATTGCTCGCCGGCGACTGGAGTGCGGACCAGCGCGTCGCCGCGTTCCTGGTCGGGATGTCGCGGCGCCTCGCCGCGCGCGGGTTCTCGGCCAGCCACTTCCAGCTGACCATGGCCCGCACCGACATCGCCAACTACCTGCGGCTGGCCCCGGAAACCGTGAGCCGGGTGCTGCGGCGCATGCAGGACGACGGCCTGCTGGCGGTCGAACGCCGCGCCGTCTCGCTGCTCGATCGCGAGCGCATCGAAGCCCTGGCGGCACCGATCCTGCGCGAGTGAGGCGTTGCCCGCAGGCTTGACCTGCATCAATGCGATGCGTAACGCGCGACACGACCATGGCGACACACCATGGAGATGCCGTGATGAGCGCGACCAGGAAATTGTGGCTGGGGTTGGCAGTCTTGCTGACCCTGTCGTTCGGGGTGTTGCTGTGGGCGGGCACGGAGATCTTCCGCACCGCGCCGCCGATGCCGGAGAAAGTGCTGAGCGAGAGCGGCCAGGTGATCTACACCCGCGCCGACATGGAGCAGGGGCGCCAGGTCTGGCAGTCGATGGGCGGCATGCAGCTGGGTTCCATCTGGGGTCATGGCGGTTACGTGGCGCCGGACTGGAGCGCGGACTGGCTGCATCGCGAATCGGTGTCGCTGCTCGACCTGTGGGCACGCGCGGATGGCGGCATGGCCACCTACGCGCAACTCCCCGAGGAACAGCAGGCAGCGTTGCGCGCACGCCTGAAGCAGGTGATGCGCACCAACACCTACGACGCCGCGACCGGCACGATCACCCTGCCGGATGACCGCGCGCTGGCGCTGTCCAACGTGGCCGCGCACTACGAGAGCCTGTTCGGCAACGACCCCGCCACCGCCACGCTGCGCGAGGCGTATGCGATGAAGAACGACACCGTGCCCGATGCATCGCATCGTCGCGCGCTGACCGCGTTCTTCTGGTGGACGGCCTGGGCTGCCGGCACCGAACGTCCGCTCGAACCCGGCGATGCGATGGTGCCGTCGAAGACCGGCGTGGTCGGCAAGCAGGTCACCTACACCAACAACTGGCCCAGCGAGCCGCTCATCGACAACACGCCGGCGCCGGCGATGTGGGTCTGGTCGTCCTTCAGCGTGCTGTTCCTGATCGCCGGCATCGGCCTGCTGGGTTGGTGGCATGCGCGCCAGGCACATGAGGAACCGCTGCAACTGCCGGCCAGCGACCCGCTGGCGGCGATTCGGATCACCCCGTCGATGCGCGCCACCGCCAAGTATTTCTGGGTGGTGCTGGCGTTGTTCGTGGTGCAGATCCTGCTGGGCGCGATCACCGCGCATTACCAGGTCGAAGGACAGCAGGCCTACGGCTTCGCCCTCTCCGACGTGCTGCCCTACTCGATCACCCGCACCTGGCATACGCAACTTGCCGTGCTGTGGATCGCGGTGGCCTGGCTCGGCACCGGCCTGTACATCGCGCCCGCGATGTCGGGGCATGAGCCGAAATTCCAGCGGCTCGGCGTGAACTTCCTGTGGACCTGCCTGCTGCTGATCGTGGTCGGCTCGTTCGCCGGGCAATGGCTGGCGGTGATGCAGAAACTGGGCCTGGAGCACAACTTCTGGTGGGGCCACCAGGGCTGGGAATACGCCGACATGGGCCGCTTCTGGCAGTGGTTCCTGTTCGTCGGCCTGCTGCTGTGGCTCACGCTCGTCGGTCGTGCGCTGTGGCCGGTGCTGCGTGGCCCGGCGACGGGCACCCGTTCGATCGTCGGCCTGCTGTTCCTGTCCACGGTGTGCATCGGCCTGTTCTTCGCCTCCGCGCTGATGTGGGGCGAGCACACGCATATTTCCGAAGTCGAGTACTGGCGCTGGTGGCTGGTCCACCTGTGGGTGGAAGGCTTCTTCGAAGTGTTCGCCACCGCGGTGATGGCGCTGATCTTCACCCGCCTGGGCCTGATCAAGGACACCGTGGCATCGGTCGCGGTGCTGTTCGCCACCATCGTGTTCATGAGCGGCGGCGTGCTGGGCACCCTGCATCATCTTTACTTCGTCGGCACGCCGACCGCGGTGGTGGCGCTGGGCGCGAGCTTCAGCGCGCTGGAAGTGGTGCCGCTGGCCTACATCGGCTTCGAGGCGTACCACACCTACAAGCTGGGCAAGGCCACGCCGTGGATGGCCCGCTACCGCTGGCCGATCATGTTCTTCATCGCGGTCAGCTTCTGGAACCTGGTGGGCGCCGGCCTGTTCGGCTTCCTGATCAACCCGCCGCTGTCGCTGTACTTCATGCAGGGCCTGAACCTGACGCCGCTGCATGGCCACACCGCGCTGTTCGGCGTGTACGGCATGCTCGGCATCGCCCTGCTGCTGTTCGCCCTGCGCGGACTGCGTGGGCAGATGGTGTGGGATACGCGCGCGCTCCAGGTCTCGTTCTGGTGCCTCAACATCGGCCTGGCGCTGATGGCCGTGCTGACCCTGCTGCCGCTGGGCACCATGCAGCTGCTGGCGGCGATCGAGCATGGCTATGCCTACGCCCGCTCGGCGGAGTTCATGCAGAAGCCGATCGTGGAGATGCTGGTGTGGATGCGCGTGCCCGGCGACACGATCTTCAGCGTCGGCGCGCTGGCGCTGTGCTGGTTCGTGCTGCGGTTGTGGATCGCGCCCAGGCGCGACCCGGCCTTCAGCGGATCCGCCGAACACGAATGACACCGCCTCGCCACCAGATCGGAAGAGCACACGTCTGAACTCCAGTCACACCATCCAA
>ERZ795059.1886-NODE-1886-length-22633-cov-7.689122_pt1 | contig 22633 bp, 16 predicted proteins | sample MGYA00375143_ERZ795059 | MGnify/ENA primary metagenome ERZ795059 (study PRJEB30188, sample SAMN05720168) | activated sludge metagenome | isolation source: Anaerobic digester | place: USA | collected 2015-01-07 ... | reverse complement strand
CTGGATGGTACACTCTTTCCCTACACGACGCTCTTCCGATCTTCCGCCGAGTAGACCGTGAATGGCGCGTCGTACCCCCAGGTCACCGGGCTCGCGCTTTCGGTGGTCTGCGCGCGCACGAGCGTACCGACGATGCGCAAGTCGCCCCGCTTGGCCACGCTGACGCCCGGAGCCAGGCCGTTGTCGATGGCGAATTCCGCCGTATCCATCGAGGTGACCAGCAGGCCGCCGTCGCGCACGAAGCGCTTGAGGTGATCGATGCCGCTGCCGCCGAGTCCGGGACGGATGTCATCGGTGCTGTCGATGAGACCGAGGTTCGGCGTCAGTTCGGATTTTCTCCACGGCATCGCGTTGCCATACATCGGCAGGCCGTCGACGATCGTGCGTGAATCGGTGCCGACCGGACCGAACAGGATGGCATCGAAGCGCTTGCGCAGGTCGCCATCGCGCGCGACGTCCTGGGTGCTGATGTAGGTGAACGGAATGCCGAGCTCGTCGAGCGCCATGCGCCACCAGCCTTCGGTCTGCGTCGAGAGCCAGGTATGCAGGACCGCGACGCGCGGAATACCGAGCTTGCGCGTGCGGATGCCGGGCAGCGAATCGGTTGCAAACACGCTGAGTCCGAGTCTGCCGGCGATCGCGTCGAAGCCGCCATCGGCGCGCCGCACGATCAGCGATCCTGCGGCGAACTTGCGTTCCGCGATCGTGAATGGCTCGCTGGCGACCTCGATCGGCGTGCCTTTCGCGGCGAAGCGCAGCGAGGCGAGTTCGGCCGCGGCCGGATTGGCGATGACGCGGATACTGCCGCTGCCGCCCGCAGCCACGACAGCGAGTGGCCATTCGACCGCGCGCATCGGCGCCTTCAGCAGCGCGCCATCGGTGACCCGCGCAACGTCGACGCCGAACTGGTCGCCGAGCGACCAGCCGGTATCGTCGTAGGGATGCTTCTGCGGATCATCCGGCGACCAGTACTGGCGATCGAGCAGCACATCCGCTATTCGTGAATACGGCTGGTCCATGCGCACGACGTAGCTGCCGGCGGGAAACGTGCGTGATGTCGGCGCGATCTTGCCGGCTTCGCCCGCTGCCTTGTCGTCGCCGTCTTCGGTCTTCTTCGCGGGCGGGAGCTGCACGGTCAAGGCGGCGTCGAGGCGCTGGATTTCGGCCTTCTGTCGATGCAGCACTTCAAGCAGCTTGCGTTGCGCGCCACGGCGCGGTTCATCGGCGCTGAGCACATAGCCGGCCGGGCCGGAATCATTCGCCTTGGTGATCGAGCGCTTGGATTTCAGCCAGTAGTTGCGCAGGAACTGCTGGCCATTGCCGGCGAAGTAGTCGAGCGCGCTCAACATGCCGCTCTGGGAATAATTGTTGTTGTTGCGCTGCGACCACATCACCTTCGCGCGCGGCGGATTCGGCCGGTACCAGGTGCGCTCGTATTCCTCCGGATCGAGAATGCGTTCGACGGTATCCGCGCCACCGTTGCCGAAAGTCTCATAGAGCCGGCTGATGCCGTTGTGGGTGGCAGCGATGAACATCAGGTAGCCCGGACTCCAGGTATCGAATTCGCCATGCGTGAACACGCCGGGCAGACCAAGCCGGGTCAAGGTGTCGACATTGTTCCAGCCGATCTGCTGCCATTCGTTGACCAGCAGCGGATCGACCCAGGCGTTGTACGGCCCGGCGCCGACCGTGTTGTCGTAGAGGAACGGCACCGACTCGTGGAGGTCGTGCAGCACCTGCGCATGCCAGCCGGTGTAAGTGTCGATGACGTTGCGGGTCAGGGCCAGCGACGCCAGCATCGCATCGCGATTGTTGTCGTGCGCAACGTAGTGACCCCAGTACAGCAGGTGCGGGAATTGCTGATCCGGATGCGCGCGATGCCAGTTGTAGACATCGACCTTGCGCTCCCAGCCATCGGTCTCGACGACCGGCGTGATCAGGGTGATCACCTTCGAGCGGATCGCGCGGATGTACGGCGCCTCGTCAACCGTCAGTCGATAGGCCAGTTCCATCAGCGAGGTCGGCGTGCCGGTCTCGTTCGAATGGATCGCTCCAGTGATGTAGTAGACCGGAACCGATTGGGCAATCAGTTCACTCGCCTTTGCATCGTCCAGGCCGATGCGGCGCGGATCGGACAATTGCGCGAGGCGTTCGCGATTGGCTTCGAGGTCGGCGAGCAGCTTCTCGTCCGCAATCGCGACCGCGATCATTTCGCGGCCTTCCTCGGAACGGCCGATGCTGAATACCTTGACGCGCGGACTGCTTGCCTCGAGCAGGCGGAAATAGTCGTGGACGGTTTTCAGGCGCGGCAGCATGTTCGGCGCGCCCGAGACATCGCCGAGTGCCTTGGCCGGGCTCGGCACGCTGTCCGAAGCCGGCAGGTAGTCGGTCAGTTGCGTGTTGAACGACGGATCGGTCGTGTACTTGGCTATCTGCCCGGTGTACCAGGCATCGACTTTCTGGTTCGGATCGGCAGCGAAATGTGCCTCGAGCGGCGAGGCGGCTTGCAGGCTGGTCGCGCCGAACAGCACGGCCAGTGAGACGAGTACACGTTGCATGGAGTTCCCCGGCTGGGTCGAAGGTCATGATCGACGCGACAGTCTGCCAGAGCCTGGCGCGGCTGCCTCAGTGGCAATAGTCATTACGGATCGCGCGTTCTTGCCCGTATCATGGCGCAATGGATGACCTGCATGACATCGCCATCGTCGGCGGCGGCCTGGTCGGTTCGAGCCTCGCCATCGCTCTCGATGACTGCGGCTTTCGCGTCGCCTTGATCGAGGCAGCGATACCGCGCGTGGCCGACCAGCCAAGCTATGACGAGCGCAACCTCGCCCTTGCCCGCGCCAGCATCAATGCGCTGGAGTCGCTCGGCGTCTGGGCCCATGTGACGTCTCAACCTGCAGCGATCGAACGCATCCATGTCAGCCGGCGCGGCGAATTCGGTGCCGTGCATCTGGATGCCGGAAAGCTCGGCCTGCCCGCGTTCGGTGCGGTCCTGCCAGCGCGCGAGCTCGGCAACGCGTTGCTGCTGCGGCTCGATGCCAGCGCGTCGCTGGATCGGATCGCGCCGGCCCAGCTCATCGGTATCGAGCGCCATCCGCATCGGATCGACCTGGCCTTGCGTGACGGTGGTGGTGCACGGCGCCTTTCGACTCGCCTGCTGGTCGGCGCCGATGGCACCGAGTCTTTCGTGCGCAACAGTCTCGCTATCGGTGTTCAACGCATTGACTATGCGCAGCATGCCTTCGTCACGACGCTGACCACCGGGCGTCCGCTCAACGGCATGGCTTACGAGCGCTTCACCGATTCCGGCCCGGTCGCCCTGCTGCCGCTGGCGCAGAACCGCGCCGGACTCGTGCTGACCGTTGACGCGGATGACTCCGCTCGAGTGGCCGCGCTCGATGACGCTGCATTCCTGCAACTCGTGCATGCGCGATTCGGCTATCGCGCCGGGCAGTTGAGCCGCCCCGGCAAGCGCAAGCCGTATCCGCTCGGTCGCGTGCTCGCCGATCGATTGACCGCCGAGCGTTGTGTGCTGGTGGGCAATGCCGCGCAAACCGTGCATCCGCTTGGCGCGCAGGGCTTCAACCTGGGTCTGCGCGATGCCTTGAGCCTCGCCGAATTGCTGATCGCGGCGAAGCAGCAGGGCGACGATCCCGGCGACGCGGCGCTGTTGTCGCGTTACGTCGAGCGACGCACGCCGGATCGACAGGCGACGACGTCGTTCAGCGATGACCTGGTCCGCCTGATGGGCAACGACTTCCTGCCGCTGCGCGTGCTGCGCTCGCTGGGTCTCGCCGCGCTCGACCGGATCGCGCCGCTCAAGCGCCGTGTGGCCCTGCGCGGCATGGGTTTCCGCGGCGATGTTTCGGCACGGGCATTGAGTCGATGAATCGGCGCGGCGAATTCGACGTGATCGTGGTCGGTGCCGGCGTGGTCGGCGCGGCGACCGCACTCGCGCTCGTCCGCGAAGGATTCGAGGTTGCGCTGGTCGAGACGCGCCCGCCGCCGTGCTGGGATGCGCGGGACGATGTCGATCCGCGTGTCGTTGCGCTCGCTGCGGATGCGGTGGGACTGCTCGAAGAACTCGGCGTCTGGCCAGCGATCGCGCGTGCGCGCGCCAGCGCCTATCAACGCATGCGCATCTGGGATGCGCTGGCTCCCGGTGAACTCCAGTTCGATGCGGCCGATCGCGGCGAAGCGGCGCTTGGCTGGATCGTCGAGAACCGTCTCTTGCAGCACATGCTTTGGCAGGCGCTGGCCGAACCCGTGGATGGATCGCGCGCGGCACGCCTGTCATGTCCTGCTGAGGTCGCTTCGATCGAAAACGAGGCCGATGGTGTTGCCGCGATGCTTGCCGATGGCACTCGCTTGCGCGCGCGCCTGCTGATCGCAGCCGATGGCGCGATGTCGCCGATCCGAACGCAGCTTGGCATCGCCACGCGCGATCGCGACTACGCGCAGCGCGCAATCGTCGCTCACGTCGACACCGAACGTGCACATGAATCGACGGCCTGGCAGCGCTTCCAGCCCGGCGGTCCGCTGGCGTTCCTGCCTTTGGCCGACGGGCGCAGCTCGATCGTCTGGTCGTTGCCGAGTGCGGAGGCCGAGCGGCTACTCGCCCTCGACGAAGCTGCCTTTCGCGGTGAACTCGGCTGCGCGTTCGATTTCCGCCTCGGTGCGATCACGGCGACCACATCGCGCCTGTCGTTTCCGCTGCGCATGCGCCTGGCCGAACGCTATGTCGACGGACGATGCGTGCTGGTCGGCGATGCCGCCCATGCGGTGCATCCACTGGCGGGTCAGGGACTCAACCTCGGCTTGCGCGACGCACGCAACCTGCGCGATCAACTGCTGCGTGCGAAGGCGCGCAACAGCGATATAGGCGCAAGCCACGTCTTGCGTCGGTATGAGCGCGAGCGCCGCAGCGAGAACACGCTCGCGGCAAACAGCTTCAGCCTGATCGAAAGCGCATTCGACAGCGGTTCGACCGCGATCGCCGGATTGCGTGGCGTCGCGCTGGCCCTGGCCAATCGCTTGCCGCCCGTCAAGCGCCTGCTCGGCGACGCCGCGGCAGGTCGCCTCTAGGTGCACAGTTGAAATCCCCGCTCGCGGCTTAGACCGCGATGCTCCTCCGGTCGTGACTTTCCCTGCACACTGCACCGTGTGATCCGGCGCACTGCCGCAGATCGCAGAGGTCGTGCGTTTGGCTGCGATTCCGTTGCGTCGGGTTCTACTTGGACGGAACCCGACAAGGAGCAGCACATGCCCACCCTGCAACTTCGCTTGACCGCCGGCGACGATGCGGCATCGGCCCTGATCAACCTCGTAGGCTCGCTCGAGGGAATCGAATCGGTCGAGGAAATCGCCGATCTGATGCCGCACATGGATGATCCGGATTCGAGTTCGGCCGGACTGCCCGATGACATCGGGCCCGGCACGCATCTGATCGAAGTTGTTGCCGGCAACGCCACCGGCATCCGGCGCGCACTCGAGGTGGCGGAAGCGTCGGCTCACGATCACGGCGCGGCACTCGAGGTTGTCGACAACGACGATGATTGAGTAGTCGAGTGCGCAAAGACAGGATCGCGCAGCGGATGTGCTGCGCGATACCGATGGCTTCAACTCTGGCCGCGTTTGCCCTGGTTGCCACGCCCATGCATGCCGACCACGCCGAGGTTTGAATGCGGTTCGGTCTGTGCCGCGCCCGCGTCATGCGCATCGTGGACCGTGTCGTTGCCGATGAAGTCGGAATGCCCCGTATGCGCGTTCGCCGCCGGCCATGTGGGTCCCTGACGCGTGCGTTCGTTCTTGGCTTCGAGCAGAGCGCGGATCTGCTCGGCGGATTGCTCCGGCGTGAATGGTTTCGTGCGGGCCGCTGCTGGCTTGCGTGGCGCGGATTTTTTTACTGCCGCGATCTCGCGCTCGACCGGCGTGCGGCTGCTCGCGATCGGCTGTTTTGCAGTCTTGCTTGTCGGGGAAGCGGATTTGCGTGGCGAGGATTTCGTCGCGACAGGTTTGCGTGCGCCGCTTGTCGCGGTTGAGACTTTCTTGGGCGCGGATTTTTGCGCTGGGGATTTGCGCGTCGCGCGGCTTGCCTTGGTCGGCGCTTTCTTCGCCGCCGCCTGCTTTGCTGGCTTGCGCATCTTCGTCTGCTTCGCTGTCGCTGTTTTCGATGTGGAACTCTTGCGCGCCGACGACGGCATGGTCGCTGCCGACGTCTTCTTCGCTGTTTTCTTGCCGGATTTCGTGCCAGTCGATTTCGGTGGCGCTTTTTTCGTTGTCGCCTTCTTTGCTGTCTTGTTCGCTGCAGCGCTTCGCTTGCTGCTCGTTTTCGTCATGGCCATGGAATCCTCCTCGAAAAAGGAAGCGCGGAATCCAGTCGGGAAGGCCGCGCGCTTGGCACTTCAGCCGAGTCAATGCGCTGGAATGCGTCGCGCTCACTGATGCCATTGCATCACTGGACTTGCGCTGAACAGGTGACGCGCTGGAACGCTCATCGAGATGCGTGCCGTGCGCGCGAACGAGCTCTGAAGCATAAGTTTCAGTCGCAGAGGCGCTTGTTCCGGTCCAGGCCAGAGCAGTCGGATCGAGGCGACTTGCACGACGACAGGTCGCGCGAAACAGACTTCGTGGAAAACAGCAATGCGATTGCTGTTGCTGATCAGCTCAGTGCGAGCAGTGCGGGATCGATCGCGCGCAACTGGTCGCCCACCGACGGAACGCTGTAGAGCGTGCTGAATCCGCGCCACTCATAGCCCGGAGCGACCGTGCAGCCGACCAGGGTGTAGCGGCCCAGCGGACGCGCGGCCTGCCAGCATCCGGCCGGGACGACGAAAACCGGCGCGGAATCGTGTCCGACCGGGCCCAGCGTGTGCTTCGAGAGCTGGCGATCGCGCGGATCGAAGCGCAGCATCTCGAGGGCATCGCCTTCATACCAGTGCCAGATCTCGTCGGCATCGACGCGATGCCAGCGGCTGATTTCACCCGCGTTGAGCAGGTAATAGATCGAGGTCGCCATCGGCCGGTCCCGCTTCTCCTCGCCGAACGCAATGCTGCTGGTCGATTCGTAGATACGCCGGTAGTGGCCGCCTTCGACATGCGGATCGAGGGCAAGCTGGCGTTTGAGGTAATCGGCGCGCTCATTCATTGGCGCATGATACTTCGTGCGGGCGCGAATTCCGCCGATGGCGTGGGGCAGGGCAGCCGCGTCGACCAGCGCGAGCCGGTGCGGAGACGACCTGTCGATCCCGGGACTATTTTTCGTAGCGGTAGTTGAAGCCGGCACGGCTGCCGGTGGTCGCGTTCTGTGCCTCGAAGTTCCAGCGTCTGCTGAACAGGTAGCGCAAGGTGACGACCTCGCCCGGATCGAACACGCCGACGCCATAGCTCAGGTACAACTTCGGCGAAAGATACTTGCCAACCGTGAAGGCGGCACCGCCCAGCGCGTCGTTGTCGGCGACGCCGATGTCATCGACGCCGATCTTCCGGCCGACGCTCTTGGCCAGCAGGTCACCACCAGCCGTGCCGAGCGCGCGCGCTGCGGTGCCGAGCATGTCGCCTTCGCCACTCTTGAGCGACGACAGTGGCTTGCCGGTGACCAGGTACGAGAGCGCTTCGGATTGTTCGAGCGAAGGGTCCGAGAACACGGTCAGGACCGGGACTTGCGCGGTGCCACGGATCAGCAGGCCCGCCGTGACGTTGTCGGACTTGATCGTGCGCGTCGCGCGGATGTCGATGCCGGGATTGTCGATCGGGCTGCTCGCGAACAGGATGCGTCCGGTCTCGATCTTCAGATCCTGGCCATACGCCTTGTAGGTGCCCCCGGCGTTCAGCGTGCCGCTGGCCGTCGTCGCCCTGCCCGGTCGGTCGATCAGGATCAGGTCGCCGCTCAGGCTGCCGTCGAAACCGTAGCCGGCGAGCTTGACCTCGTCCCCGAGCGAAACCGTTACGCGTGCGGTGACCGGTGCCTGCTTGCCGGGCTCCGCCTGCATGGCGTCGACGATGACGACATCCGGTGACGCGGCGCTGGCTCCGCCGCCCGGCAGCTTGGCCAGGTCGACATTGGCTGACGGCACGGCCAGCTTGCCGGTGACGAGGATGCCCTCGGTATTCCTTTCGATCGAAAGATCGGGGCTGACCACGACGCGCGCTGCCGGGATATCCGCGGCAAGGAAATCCTCGCCCTTGACCGCGATCTTCAGCGGTTCGTCGGCGCCGAGGCCGCCTTCGCCCGAAAGCGCGATGCGGCCGTCGCCCGAAAGGATCGTGCCGTCGAGGGCAAAGCGTCGCGCATCGGCGGCGCGCAGGCTGATCCTGCCATCGTGCAGCTTCAGTCCGGCCGAAGGAATTTCGGTGGCAAATCCTTCGAGATCGAGCATGCCATTCAATCGCGGCTCGGCCAGGGTGCCTGCGATCGCATAGTTGGCCGAGAGCCGGCCCTGGGTATTCGTCAGCTCGCTGCTGAGCAGTTCGAGGAAGGTGAGGCTGTTGAGATCAAGTTCGAGATTTCCTGCGATGACCTGGCTGGCGCCTCGATCGGGCGTGAGCGTGATTCGGCCGTCGATGCGGCCATCGTGATCGAGCGCAGCGCGGACTACCGCTGTACTCGACGCATCCGTGAGCGCTGCTTCGATCGTGAATCCGCGATAGCTCAGCACGGGCTTGTTGCCGTCGCCGACATAGAACACATCGCCCTTGTCCGAGACGAGGTGGGCATTGCCACTGATCGGTCCCTTGCCGTCGCGCCGCAATTCGCCCGAGCCGCCGAGCTCGCCGCGCAGGCGCACCGGAGTATCGGGTGCGGCCAGGCGCACGAGCAGTCGCAGCGGCAGGTGGTCGAGCCGGTAGCTGGCAGCGAGACTGCCATCGGCCGAACTGCTGCCGCCGATGCACAGGCGCGCGGGAACCTCGGCTTCGCCGGGGACGACGGCCTCGACCGCGACGTCAGCGGTTTTCAAGGGTATTTCCGCGGCGGATGCGCCGGATTGTGTGCGGGTCGGCGGCGTGCCGACCAGGCAACTCTCGGCGAGATCGAAGCGGCTTCCGTCCCAGGCCATCAATGCAGACTTCTCGAGATCGAAATCCGGAAGGTTGCGACCGCTCGGGTCCAGCCGGAGTGTCTTCAGCTGACCCTGCCAATGGCCTTTCTCGTTGCCGCCGCTCAGCGAAACGGAAATGCTGGCCGGCGTGCCCTCGGCATCGAGCTTCAGTTGATGCGACGCCTCGTTGCCGTCGCCTTCGATCACGAGGCTTGCGAAGCGGATATCGCCGCGCGTGACGTTCTCGGCCTTGAGGGTCACGGCGCCGGCCGGCTTTTCAGTATTTTTCACCTTGGCGACGAGTTCCATCGAATCGACGCGCACGCCCGACCAGGCGAGTTCGCGTCCCGATGCGTCGCCATCGATGTCGAGTCGCGGCCATTGGCCGCTGATGTGGACGTTGCCATGGGCCTCGCCGCCCGACGCGGGCAGCCAGTCGCCCAGCGAGGCGACATCGAAGCGCAACCGGGCGTCGGTCTGGCTGCCGCCGCTGCCTTCGACAGCGAGCGTGCTGCCACCGGATTTCAGCAGCAGGTTGCCATCGACGATGTAGCCGGGTTTCAGGCGCAGATCGGCAGAGCCACTGAGCGGCTTTCCGCGCAGGCTGCCGCCGACCTTGTCGAGCAGGAAGCTCGCATCGGGCCCCTGCGCGGTTTGCGTTCCTGCCGTAGCCAGCACGAAATCGATCGCACCGGGCCAATCGGCAACGAAGGCGCCGGGATCGAGATGATTCGCCGTTGCGGTGATTTCCCAGCCGAGCGTCGGCTGCAGCGAAACCGTGCCGGTCGCGTCGAGTCCGCCGCTGGCCTGTCTGAGCCGGACGGTATTGAGCGTGATCGCCTGCGGCGTGCCCGCAATGTCGATATCGATGTCGGCCAGCGCATCCGCAGGACCGAGCGCCAGCGAACCCTTGGCGGCGAACAGGTCGGGCGAACCGTCGAGTGCCAGTTCGCCATGGCTGACCAGCGCCTGGCCGACGAGGTCTTCGGGCAGTTCAACGCCTTGCCAGATCGCCTTGAGATGCGCCTTGAGCGGAGTGGCCGCCGGCTCCACGGTTCCGCTCAGGTCCAGCGCGCCACTGGATCCGGGCGAGGTGAGGTGCATCGACTCGATCGTGACGATGCCCTTGCTGAATGCATAGCGCAGTGGATCGAGCGCGATCGGGTGATCGTTGACCGAGGCCGTTCCGTTCACGTTGCCACGTTCGCGATCGCCGCTGCCCTGCAGATGCACGGCCAGCTGGCCGAGCGTGCTGTCGGGCAGGATTGCCTGCGCCGGGAAAGCCGGTACATCGAGCAGCAGGTTCCACGATGATGTCGCGGTCTGGCCGATCGTCATCGTTGCGCTGGCCGGCATCGGCTTGCTCAGGCTCAGGTCGAGGCGTGCCTGCTTGCCGTCGCTGCGGCTCGTGAGCACGCCGGCCAGATCGGTGTCCCCCGCGCGCCAGGCGAACGTTGTCTCGGCATTGCCCGAATAGCCGCCCACGCTGCCGAGGGTGCCGCTGAGGTCGATGCTGCCATCGGGCGAACGCAGCGAGAACTTCCTGACCAGCACGCCTTCCTGCGTCCAGCCGCCGACCAGGTCGAGGCGATCGACAACGAGGACAGGATTCCCCGCCTGCCGGATCGTCGCGCGTTCGAGCACGAGCTGGTTGATCAGGATGTCGATCGGCGCAGCCAGCGACAAGGCGCTTGCCGGATCTTCCGGTTTCGCCGCCGGCGTGGTCAGTGCGATATCGACATCGCTCAGCACGGCATTGCCGAGCTCGATCCGGCCGCCAACCAGAGCCAGCACGTCGAGGTCGATCGTGGCCTTGCCGATCCGCGCATCGATGCCTGCATCCGCGTCGGCGTAGTGCAGGTCGTCGAGCTGCAGCGGGCCCGACAGCGTGCCGCTGAACGCGCCGATATCGAGCTTGCCATCGAGCGCCGATTGCGCACGGCCAAGCGCGAAACCCGCGCCCGAGCGGGTGTTGAAAATCCACAGCAGGACGGCGCCGAGCACCACCACCGGCGCGACGAGGCTCCATGCGGCCGCGCGCAATGCGCGCCGCGACGACGTCGTTGTGGTCCGCGCCTGGGCGGACTTGCCGGGCGCGTTCAAAGATCGGGTCCTATGACGATGTGCAACTCGACGCCGCTCGCATACTTGTCGCCGATCGGTGTGCCGAGGTCAACGCGCACGAGTCCGACCGGAGAACGCCAGCGCAGGCCTAATCCGGCACCGATCTTGAGGTCGAAATCGCGTCCACTGAAGGCATCGCCGGCGTCGACGAAAGCCGCCGCGCCCCACTTCGGCGAGAAGTAGTGCTCGTATTCGGCGCTGCCGACGAGCAGTTGCTTGCCGCCGATCACCTTCGGCTCGGGATCACCGTCCACAAGGACGCGCGGGCCGACCGTCTGGTAGCTGTAGCCGCGTATCGAGCGGTCGCCGCCAGCGAAGTAGCGCAGTTCCGGCGGCAGCTTGTCGAAATCGTCGACCTGGGTGTACCCGACCGAACCCCGCGCGATGAAGCGTCCGCGCTCGCCGAGGCCGTGGATCCACTTCGCATCCGCCGTGACCTGGGCAAAACTCGTATCCGACAACAGTCCTTTCTGTCCAGCCCGCGCCGCCAGGGTCAGCGACCAGCCCTTGCGCGGGAAATTGAAATCGTCGGCGCGCTTCCTGGTCAGCACCACTTCGGGGTACAGCAGGGTCGTGTTGCCCTTGATGTCGGCGACCTTGAAATCGCCGGTGAGGAATTGCAGGCCGATCGTTCGCGTCCAGCCGTGCCAGATCCTCGAGTCGTTCGCGGCGAGGCGCAGCGTCTTCGACTGGCTGGTGTCGGTATTCTCGTCGCGGTAGGTGATGCCGAAATTGAGGCTGTGGTTGTCCGTGCCGGGCAGCGGAACCTGGTAAAGGGTCGACAGGGTCTTGAGGCGCTGGGCGAGGATGGTCTCGAACTTGAGCTTGTGCCCGTGCAGATTGACCCAGCGCCGCTCGATGCCACCACGCACGCCGACGCCGGTATCGGTGCCGACGAACACGCCGCCGGTGTAGATGGTCCGCTTGGCTGGTGCCAGCGTCACCGCGATCGGCACCTTGCCGTCGCTCGCCTTGTCGGTATCCGGTTGCACCTGCGAGATCGCGAAATAGTTGGCATCGAACAGGCGCTGCTGCAGTTCGAGCAACTTGTCCTGCGAGTAGTAGTCGCCGACATCCCACGGGATGAAGCGCTGCATGAAATCGTCAGGGAACTGGCCACCCTCGAATTCGGTGGCGGCGAAGCGGTAACGCTGGCCGACCTTCCATTCCAGTGCGATCTTCGCGGTATTCGCCGCACGCTCGACTTCGACACGGTGGGTGGCGAGCTGTGCATCGAGATAGCCGACGCTGAACAGCGCGGCATGGATGGCCGCCTTGCTGCGCTCGTAGGTGGCGTGATCGAGACGCTGGCCTTTCTGCGGCGAGAACGCCGATCGTGCGGCGTCGACGCTGCGCAATCCTTCGGTGGCGCCATCGATGCGCAGATCGACCGCGATGACCTTCACCGGATCGCCGGGCTTCACGTGCAGCGTGGCGCGGTAGTTCTCGCCCTCTTCGGCGAGTTCGCCCTGCAGGGTCACGTTGTAGTAGCCATAGGGCTCGAGTGCCTTCTGGATCTGTCCTTCGGCGCGGCGATACAGGCGGCGCACCTGCCCGCGGCTGACATCGCGATTGGTGTATTGCTGCAGCTCGAGCGCGCCGAGCGCCGCAGCGCGCAGTTCGTCGTCGAGGCCGTCGAGCTGCACGCCCACGCGTGCCGCGGCCGCAAACGGCGAAAACACCGACAAGGCAAGCGCGATCAGCAACGCCGGGCGCAGCGGAGCGGGGCGATGCGCCTCGCGTGAGCGGGAAACAGTCATGGACGATTTATAGCAGGCGAGGCCGAAGAACGCCGTTATCGGCGCGAGTCCTGTTCATCCCGGGTCCACGATTGCCTGCAGGACCACCCGATCGCATTCAGGCCGAAGGCTCGTTCGAGCGATGCGCGATCCACGCGCCGAACAGTGCCGATGCGTACGGAATCGCCTGCGCCGCGAGGATGCCGATCCACAGCTTTCCTTCGGTGTAGTTGATGCCGTTGGAATGGATCATGCCGACGATGCACGCGACAAGCGCAATGAACATCAGCAGCTCCTCGCGGACCGAGGAAAACGCGCTCGGCTTGCCGCCGAGGCGACGGCTCTTTGCCGTGCGCACGAACTCGCCCTTCTTCTTCCACAAGCCGAGGAAGATGCCGCGGGCAATCGCGTGGCTCAGGCCCATGCTCGCGATCGAGGCCATGATCGTGTCGTACCACGAACACGGCACGCGCTTCCGGTAGAGGACGATGCCGAAAAACACCTTGCTGATGATGAAGCCGATGATCGGGATCAGGAACAGCTCCATCGGCAGCGTGAAGTATTGCGGCCAGCCGACCATGCCGATGGTCCAGGCGATCGCCATCATCGTGAAGACGAGATGCAGGGCATCGGCGAACCACGAGAACCATCCGGTCAGGAAGTGGAACTTCTGGCCGCGACTGAGCGGGCTGTCCTTGCGTACCATCCAGCCGAGGCGCGCCTTCATGATCTGCATCGCACCGAACGCCCAGCGATACCGTTGCGACTTGTAGGCGGTGAAGTCGGCCGGCGTCAGGCCCTTGCCCATCAGTTCGTCGACATAGACCAGGTCGTGTCCGGCGTGCATCAGGCGCAGGCCGAGTTCGGCATCCTCGCAGATCGTCCATTCCGACCACGAACCGGTACCGACCAGCAGGTCCTTGCGCACCATCGTCATCGTGCCGTGCTGGATGATCGCGTTGCGCTCGTTGCGATGGTGCATGCCGATGCGGAAGAACCCGTCGTACTCCCACGCCGTCATGCGCCGGAACGGATCATCCTCGAAGTCGCGATGCGCCTGCGGGCACTGCACGACGGCGACCTTGGGATCGTGGAAATGACCGGTCAGGGCGCTGAGCCAGTCCTCGCGCACGACATAATCGGCATCGACCACCGCGACGATGCTGGCGCGCGCGTCGGTCTGCTCGAGGCCGAAGTTGAGCGCGCCGGCCTTGAAGCCAGGCCACGGATCGAGGTGGAAGAAGCGGAACTTCGGGCCGAGCTTCGCGCAATATTCCTCGACCGGTTTCCATACCTCTTCGTTCTTGGTGTTGTTGTCGATGACGAGCACTTCGAAGTTTGCATAGTCGAGTGCCGCGAGCGAATCGAGGGTCAGGATGACCATCTCGGGAGGCTCGTTGTAGCAAGCCAGATGGATCGACACGAACGGTTGTTCGGCGGGAAGTGACGGTTCAAGCAGGTTGAAGTGGCGCAACCATCTCGGTCGCCACAGCACCTCGGTGAACTCGAAGCCGTTGATCAGCAGGACCAGGATGATCGCGATCTGCGCCGGCACGAGCAGCAGGAACATCGTCCAGTCGAGCGGACTCAGGTAGAGCGCGAGCGGCACGCTGACCGACCAGACCACGACCGAAGCCGAAAGCTGGATCAGGCCGAGGAAGAAGAAGATGCCGGTGACATAGAAGCGCATGAAGTGCCGCGCAAACCAGAACATCGGCAACAGCGACAGCAACGAAGCGGCGAGCGCCTTGATTGGCCAGGTCGGATCCTCGATGACCTTGCCGGTCATCGCGAACTTGGGCTCGCGCGCGGCATTGAACATGCCCCAGTAGGCTTCGACGCGGCCGGCGAGGACTTCCTTCCACGGCTGGTCGATTGCCTCCATCACGTAGTAGTCGATGTGTTCGCGCTCGGCGACGTTGAACCACTCGCGCAGGAATTGTGCCTCGTCCTCGATCGAGGGCTGCGCGTATTCCTTGCGGTCGCCGTTCGACGGCCAGCCGATTTCACCGATCACGACCGGCTTGTCAGGGAACAATTCCTTGAGCCGGTTGTATTGCCCGAGGGTGAAATTGATCGCGTCCTTGCGCGGGATCTTTTCCCAGTACGGCAGCAGGTGCACGGTGATGAAGTCGACGTGCTGGGCGAGCTCGGGATTGCGTTCCCAGACAAAGAACGGCTCGGCGGTCGAGACCGGAATCTTCAGTTGCGCGCGCGCGCGATCGATGTAGCGGATCAGCTGCTTGATGCTGACATCGCCGCGCAGGATCGTCTCGTTGCCGATCATCGCGCGGGTGATGTTGTCGTGCTTGCGTGACAGCGCGGCCAGTGCGTCAAGCTCGGCTTCGTTGCGGCGCATGTCCCGATCGATCCGCGCGCCCGACATGACTTCCATGTCGTAGAACGCGGCGAGTCGCGGAATCTGCGGGCTCTCGACCGATGAATACGTGCGCAGGCGCTTGGCATGCCGCGACAACAGGCGGATATCGCTGGCCAACTCGGATTCGGTCGGGAACAGGCCCTTGGTCGGATCCTGATAACGCTGGAACGCGCTGTAGGCGACGCCTTCGACACGGCCGCTCCAGTCATCGATCTGCTTGGGCCGATTGAGGAATGCCCACAGGGCGAAGTTGAGCGCCGCGACGATGGTCGCGAACAGGACCGCCCGCCAGAACGATTTCTTCACCACTTCGGAATGCGTGTTGATCAAGACGGGCTCGGAGGGGTGAAGCGCAGCGCCGCAGCATAGCGGAGGGCAGGCGGAGCCTCAACGATTCCACGGAACAATGGGGCGTCCGGATCCGCGCAGGTTCGATGCGGGCCGCAGCGAACCGGTGTGGTGGCGTGATGCGGCCTGCGTCGGCGAACGAAGCCGCAACGCGCGCGATCGGTGTCCGCTGACCTGCTCGAAGCCGTCACGATCCTGTCTTGATCGCGCCGCATGTCCGCCGATCGGACAGCGCACCGGCAATCCCTCGGTCACTGCGAAGGTCTCAGGTCGATCGGTTTCCGGCCTGTTCGTTCGAGAACAGCGTGCCGGTCGCGCCTCACGCTGCAAGCGGCGGCAATTGCCGGTTTCGGCAGAGCAGTCGCACGAAACCCGCCGTTGCGCAGGCAAACCCGATAAACTGGGCGCTGGAGTCGGCCAGGCAGTCGCGACGTGTTTCGACACGGCGAGGAAAGTCCGGGCTCCGCAGGGCAAGGTGCCAGGTAACGCCTGGGCGGCGTGAGCCGACGGAAAGTGCAACAGAAAACAAACCGCCGAACGGTGCCTGCGCACCCGGTTTTCCGGGATGCATGCAGGCATGCGTGGTAAGGGTGAAACGGTGCGGTAAGAGCGCACCGCGTGCGGGGCTAACGCCGCATGGCACGGCAAACCCCACCTGGAGCAAGACCAAATAGGGGAGCTATGGCGCGGCCCGCGTCGCTCCCGGGTTGGTTGCTTGAATCCTGCGGCGACGCAGGATCCAGAGGAATGGCTGCCCACGACAAAACCCGGCTTATCGGCCGACTCCTTCCTTTTTCCCGTTCCCGGATCCGTGAATGCGCGTGCGTGCTGCCCTGCGCGGCCCGGGGCCACCCGTTTGGGCCCCCATTTCCGGCAGCACGATGCCATTGACACGACCTGAGCCTGTCGGCGATCGGATGCCTGCGCGACGCTGGCCGCAAACGAAGGGCTTGAACGTGTGGGAAGCCTCGACGGATTGCCTTTGCCCGTCGACCCCCAGCGGCTGACGGCGCAAGCGCGCGGCTCCCGGGAGAGGCGTCCGGAGGGCCGCGCGACACAAGCAGCCGCGGCTGCGAGCCAGCGCAATTAAAGCATCGAATCACGCGCCTGTTCGGCGCGGGAGGCACCGATAGCCGTTTCGACTTTCTTGACTTCTTCCGGCGGCGGGAGCACGGCAGGAAACCCGAGCGAGTCGATCCACAGTTCGCGTGTCCATCCTGTCGTGTGATACAGGTGATGATCCTCGTCGGTCTCGACGGCCTCGAAGGCTTTCCTGAGGATGCCAGCCACATTGCCACTGGCATGTTTGGCGACGTGTCCGATCAGTTCCCAGTTCAAATGATCCTTGGTCTCTGCCAGAACCACGCACTCGCCAGCCACAAGCTGGGCCGCCTCGGGCGTGCCATCACGCAATGCCATCTCGATGGCGGTGACCAGCGACTCGCCGACATGCGCTACGACAGCTCGTCCCGGCGTCTTCGCTTCGGTGTCGAGGCCGAGCTCGGCGAACACGCTGGTCAGCACCTTCTCGTGTGTCTTGGTCTCGTCGAGATATCCGCTCCACTCCTTGCGCAGATCGTCGTTCAGGGCTGCCTTCAGCGCGGTCTTGTAGATCTTGATTCCGCCGCGCTCTGTCTCGAGCGCCTGGAAAAGCAATTCGTGGACCTGACTGTCGTTGAACTTCCGTTGCATCGCGTTTCTCCTGGAAATGGTGCTCGGGACGAGCAGCCGTCCCGCAAGTGAAAACGATCACGTCCAAATCCCGCATGAACCTTCGCACCATCGAGTACACATGTTCATCCCGCGTTGCGGTCCCTCCACTGCGGGATGCGCGAGTTTCAGCTCGTCCGGACCTTCCGCCTGGCGGGCTCCGGGTTGGTCGTCTTCCATCCGTGCACTGCGTTTGCATCGTCGAGTGAATGGGTGGAGCCGAGCGCATTCTCCTGCTTCGCCAGCTCGGCGAGGCGACAATAGTAGTTGCGCAGTACTTCAAGATCCGCGGCATCGAGATCCTCGATCGAGATCGACCGGTTGCTCGCATGGCGATGCGAGGCGATCAATTCGTTGAGCTTGATATGCAAGGCCATGCTGTCCTTGTTCTGCGACTGCTGGATCAGGAACACCATGAGGAACGTGACGATCGTCGTGCCGGTATTGATCACGAGCTGCCAGGTCTCGGAGAAACCGAGCGACGGGCCGGACAATGCCCAGACCACAACGATGCCCAGCGCCGAAGCGAATGCGCCCGGCGAGCCGGCGAGCCGCGTGATCGCGCCCGCGAAGCGATCGAAAATCGAATGCCTGCCGGACAAATGGAAGCGACCCTTCTTGCTCATTTTCTGCTCCGAATGGATGGAAGTGGACCTGCGAACGGCCTCCAGTGATGAAAGCCGGGAAGGCGCGGAGTCTGCCGCTCGATGGCTTAACAGGACTTCGACTTCACGAATGCCGATACAGATCTCGAATGTTCCTTCCGTCGTGATTCATGAACGAACGAAGACGATGCCGCTCCAACCCCGGTCACATCGAACACCATGGATCTCACGAGTGGTTCTCCCTACTGGGTGCTCAAGAATGCGCAGTCGGAGTTCCATCCTCCGCTGGAAAGAGATCATCGATGCGACGTGCTTGTCGTCGGTGCTGGCATCACGGCGGCGCTGATCACTCGCGCCCTCGTCGGCGAGGGGGTGCAGGTGTGCCTGGTCGACAGGCGCCAGGTGGGATGGGGCAGCACTTCCGCGAGCACCGCCCTGCTGCAGTATGAAATCGATGTCGAACTGCAGGCGCTCGCCAGACAGTTCGGGCTCGACGATGCCGTGCTTGCCTATCGTGCTTGTGAGGAGGCGGTACTCGCGCTCACCCGGCTTGCGCGGACCTTCAAGCGGGTCGACGTGCGGCCGATGCAGAGCCTGTATTTCTCGAGCCGCTGGTATCACGACCGGCGTGTGCGTCGCGAGGGCGCGCTGCGTCAGGCGCAGGGTTTTGCGCTGGACTGTCTCGACAACGCCGAGCTTCAGGAGCGGTTCGGCATCGATGCGGGAATCGGCTTGCTGTCAGCCGTGGCCGCCGAAGTCGATCCTGTGCAACTCGCCCGCTGCCTGCTCGACGCTGCACGAAGGAAGGGCGCGCAGATTTTCGAACGCTCTGGCGTGAAGGAGTTCGCGCCAACCCCGCGCGGCGTGACCGTCACGCTCGACAACGGCAAGCGCATCCGCTGCAAGCATGTCGTCATCGCGGCGGGCTACGAATCGCAGCAGTTCCTGAGTCAGCGGGTCGCGCGCAACCGAAGCAGCTATGCCTTCGTTTCCGATCCCGTTGCAGGCGGACTGCAGTCGCTCGAGAACTGCCTGGCATGGGAGTCGGCGCGTCCTTACCTGTATGTCCGCAGCACGGCGGACCATCGCCTGATCGTGGGTGGCGAGGACGACGCAATCGATATTCCGTTCAAGCGCGATGCGAGCGTATGGCGCAAGGCCGACATCCTGCGCAAGAAGTTTTGCAGCCGGTTTCCGCGCCAGTCGTTCACCATCGCGCACGCCTGGGCCGGGACGTTCGCCGAGACCGCCGATGGTCTGCCGTTCTTCGGGCCGCATGTGCAGCACGGTCCGCGCGTGCACTTCGCGATGGCCTATGGCGGCAACGGAATTACCTACAGCGCGATCGGCGCCGAAATCATCAAGGGGGCTCTCGGCGGTCGCAAACACCCGTGCGCAGATCTGTTCTCGTTCGAACGGTTGCAACGCCAATGACGACGGCCGCCGAGCTGGCCGTCTTCGCCGACAACGCGCAGGAGGCCCGTGAGGCCGGACTCGTCTACGTCAGCGATGCCGAACCGGGCATCCGGCGCCGGCGCGCTGGCAAGGGGTTTCACTATCTCGATGCCGAGGGCCGGCGCATCACCGATGCCAAGGTCATCGAGCGCATCAACAAGCTTGCGATTCCTCCAGCCTATTCCGATGTCTGGATCTGCGCGACCCCGCGCGGCCACCTGCAGGCGACCGGTCGCGATGCGCGCGGTCGCAAGCAATACCGTTATCACGTGCGCTGGCGAAGCGTGCGCGATCTGGGCAAGTTCAAGCGAGTCGCCGAGTTCGGCAGCAAGCTACCGACACTGCGCCGCACGCTGGCACGCGATCTGAAGCGGACGGGCCTCCCACGCGAGAAAGCTCTGGCGATCGTGGTCAGCTTGCTTGCGGAAACCCTGGTACGCATCGGCAACGCGAAATACCGCGACGAAAACGGCTCATTCGGTTTGACCACCCTGATGAACCGGCATGTTGCCTTCCTGCGCGGCCAGGCCCAGTTCCGCTTCCGTGGCAAGAGCGGGCTGAAGCATGCCGTGCCGGTCAACAACGCGCGACTGGTTCGGCTGCTGCGGCGCTGCCAGCAGCTTCCAGGACAAATGCTGTTCCAGTATCTCGACGCGGACGACGCGCCGCAGCCGATCGACTCCGGCATGGTCAACCAGTACCTGTACGCGGCGATGGGCGGCGAATTCACGGCCAAGGACTTCCGCACCTGGGGCGCCACCCTCCACGCGGTGGCGGTATTGGCAGCCCTCGAAATGCCCGACCCGCCCGAGGAAAAGGCTCTCGCCGCGCTCGTCAATGGCGCGATCGCGACGGTCGCCTCCGAGCTGCGCAATACGCCTGCGGTGTGCCGCAACTCCTATATCCACCCGAAAGTGATCGAGGGATGGAAGGACGGCAGCCTGCAGCGCATCGTTTCGCCGGCCGAGGTGGCCGATCCGCGCAAACTCGAGCGCCTCGCGCTGAGATTCCTGCACGGAAACCTACGCAGGGCGCGAGCCGGATAGTCGCCGCTGGATCGGCAGGTGCCGCGCCGGTCGAACTCCTCCTACCGTTGATCGGCTTCGCTGACCCGGCCGATCGAGCGCTCTGAAAAGGGGATAGCATGCATTGTTCGGTTCAGGGGATCAGTCATGCTCAGGAAGGGAACGCTCCACGTCCGCGATCCGGATGCGGCCAGCGATGGAACGTATCTGGCCGTCACCATGATCAACCGACCGCCGCACGGAGTGATGGTCTGGGCGGGGCGGCTTCACGCCGACGCCAAGGACAAGCCGGGTGCGCAGATCGAGCAAGGCGATTACGCGTCCGTGGAGAAAGTCAGTTTCTCGGTCTGGTCGGATGTGTGGGAATACTTTGCCGGCCGGCATTACGCGCCGCTGCTCACGTCGCTGCGCAGCGAGGTCGAGGTGCTCTACCCGGGCGAGTAGGCACCTGACCGATTGGCTGACGACGGCCGGGGTGAGGACAAGGCCGAACAGCCTTCAGCCGTTGCCCGCACCGCTCGCTACTGCAGCAGCAGGTAGAACACGCTCTGGCCGCGCACGACGGTCAGCAGCAACTGGCGCGGCGTGCGTTGCAGCAGCTCGGCCAGATCGGAGGTGTCCTCGATGTCGCGCTGGTTGATGCCGACGATCACGTCGCCCGTGCGCAGGCCGCTGGCATATGCGCGGCTGTTGCGATCGATGTCCTTGACCGCGCTGCCGCTTACGCCGGGTCGACGCTGGCTGTCGCTGAGGTCGGCCAGTTGCACGCCGGTCAGGCGGGCATCGAGGTCAAGGCCGCGTCGATTCGTCGAAGCGCTCACCTTGAGGATCATCGGCAGGCTCAGCGCCTTGCCGTCGCGCAGCAGGCCGACCGTGAGATTCGTGCCGATCGGCGTCAGTCCCTCGATGTTGTGCAGATCCTGGCCCGAGCCGATCGCCTTGCCATTGACCGAGGTGATCACGTCGCCCGGCTTGAGGCCCGCTTCGGCGGCCGGGGTGCCGCTGCGCACGCGCGTGACGACGGTGCCCTTGCCAGCGCCGATCGACAGCATGCTGGCGAGTTCGGGCGTGACATCCTGGGTCTCGACGCCGAGTGCGCCGCGCCGCACCTCGCCGTTCTCGACGAGCTGGCGCATGACATTCGCGGCAAGGTCGCTCGGAATCGCGAAGCCGATGCCGACACTGGCACCCGAGGGCGAGAAGATCATCGAGTTGATGCCGACCAGTTCGCCGCGCAGGTTGACCAGGGCGCCACCGGAGTTGCCCGGATTGATCGAGGCATCGGTCTGGATGAAGTTCTGGTAGCCGCCGCGGCTGAGCCCGGTGCGATCCAGCGCCGAGACGATGCCCGAGGTCACGGTCTGGCCGAGGCCGAACGGATCGCCGACGGCGACGACGAAATCGCCGACACGCAGGTTCTTCGACGCGGCGAGGGTCAGCGCCTGCAGGTTTTCGGCCGGGATCTGCAGCACGGTCAGGTCGGTATCGGGATCGGAACCGATCACGCGTGCCTTGACCGTGCGGTTGTCGTGCAAGGTCACCTCGATGTCATCGGCGCCCTGGGTGACATGGTTGTTGGTCAGTACGTAGCCCTTGGCGGCGTCGACGATCACGCCGGAACCGAGCGATTGCTGGACGCGCTCGCGCGGCTGGTTCGGCATGTTGAAGAAACGCCGGAACACCGGATCGTCGAAGAACGGGTCGCGCACCTGCACGCGGGTCCTCGTATTGATGTTGACCACCGCCGGCGTCACCCGATCGATCATCGGCGCGAGCGAAGGCAGCGGCTGGCCGTCGACGGCGGGTGGCAGGCCGGCTTGCACGGACAACGCCGTGAACAGGCCGGCGATCGAGAAGCCGAGGGCGATCAGGAAGGAACGAAAGGTCGGATTCCAGGGCATGGTGTGGATTTCCAGGGCAGTGGGTCGGAGCGGATCGATCAGGCCGCAGCGGAGGGCGAGGATCGGATCGCCGCAGCGAAGGGCGGATCGGGTGCATGTCGTGTCATCGCGTGGATTTCGCAACCGCGAAACGCCGTGTCGCCTGCGGCCTGCCCTACAGACCGCGCCGCGTCCGTTCGGTTTCACGCAGGTTCGATTTCCGCGCCGAAATGCCAGTGATTGAAGCACTGCGCGGTGTAGCGAGGCGGCTCTGTAAAAGCAGGTGTCGGCCACTGGACAAGGCGCAGGCCCGGGCGTAGGGTGCG
>ERZ795059.1883-NODE-1883-length-22674-cov-7.205270_pt1 | contig 22674 bp, 9 predicted proteins | sample MGYA00375143_ERZ795059 | MGnify/ENA primary metagenome ERZ795059 (study PRJEB30188, sample SAMN05720168) | activated sludge metagenome | isolation source: Anaerobic digester | place: USA | collected 2015-01-07 ... | reverse complement strand
CGGGCGGCCGCATCGTAGCCGTCTCCGAAGACAGCACCGAGGAAGCCGGCCACCCCGAGTACGCTACGAGCGTTAGCGACGTTCAGGCTGATTCCCGCGCTATGCGACCACGCGTCCTCGAACAGCGCCGCCCCAGATACGCCGCGGTACGACGAAAAGGCCAGGTGCGTGGCGTATGAGGCGCTCTCGGTCGCCGCGATCGAGGCCAGGTCGGTAAAGCCTGACCATACTGCATCCTCGAAAGCGCCGCCGTAGTCCATCGACGATCCGCAGGCGGCTCCTGCCATACTACCTACCAATCCGGCGATCGCGCCTTCTCCGAAAACCGACTCCACGAAGCGATCCTTATCGATGCTCAGCCCCGCCAGGGATCCATCGGCCTCGTAGTCGAGCTTGACCGACGAGACGAGGCCGGACGACGCGAGCTCGGTGAAGCCGCGCGCGCCGCTCAACACGGCGGCGTCGAATCCCGAGCGTAGCGTACCCAGGCCGGCTACGCTCGCGATGGCCCCGTCGAAGAGCCCGGCTGTGCCGTAATTGGCCAGCGACCCGACGGCTTTCTTCCCGAAGCTAAGGCTGGCCTCAGCCCATGACGTATACCCGCACAGCCCATCCAAGGCGCCGAACAGCATGTCATCGGCCAGGTTCATCGCCAAGGCGCCTATGCCGCCGGTCGCCAAGCCCGTGACGACCGATACGCCGACATCGGCGACCTCGCGTAGCGTCGGCGCTTCGAGCCAGTCGTCCCTATCGTCCCACAGGTCCTTATCGTAGATCGGCTTGTTAGCCTCGGCCCAGCCCCGGCCCTCGACGACCGACCAGTAGACGAGAGCCGACATCAAGCGACCGAGCTCGCCCGAGCCCGCATCCGAGAAGAAACACTCAATTCCGTCATCGGGGTTGGCATCGGCCAAGCGTTCGGGCGATGTTCCGACGTGCTCTCCGAACGTCCCGCGCCCGTCTCCCGCCCCGAAGACCTCACGCCCCTTCTCTTCGACCGCGGCCTGCGCGCTCGCCATGCGCGCTCGCGCTATCGACGCGCCGCTCCCTCGTAGCGATGCCTCCGAAAGAGTATCCCCTAGGCTCCAGGGCGAGAGCTCGAAGTACGCGAACACGGGTACCTCGACGCGTTCCGTTATAAATGCTTGTCCGACGGTAGAGTGGACGACAACGTCTTTGCCGTAGCGTGTGCCGTCGCGCCTCCAGGCGCCGTCGGCGACAAACAGGCCGTTCATATCGTCGTCGAAGCCTCGGTTGGCGTATGCAATTCTGTCGACGAGCGATACTTTCGCTTTCTCGATAGAGCGCCCGAGTTCCGAAGCCATTATCCCGGCCTGTATACCAGCCAAGCTCTCGTTCGCGGACAACGCGAAATCGGCCGCCGCCGCGAGGATACTTCCCGATTCCCAAACGCGACCGCCGGCGAGTCCCGCTCTAACCTTGGCGCTTAAGCCGCCAGCCGATAGGGACCAGGCCTCGAGCGACTCACCCAGCCTCGCGAGGCCGCTACCGCCGATGACACGCTCGTAAGCTCCATAGCTACTATCCTCAAAATCGAATCCAGTCACGGCGAACGAGGTGAGCTTCCTGCCGGCCGCCGCTGCATCGACTCCGAGCATCGCAACGATGGCCTCGGACGCGGCTCCATCCACGGCCATCGTCGCCCTGGCCGCCCAATCCCGCTTGGCCTCGAGCGAATCGGCGTAGGCATAGTCCCACGCGGCCGCCTTGATCGAGTACGCCTCGGCGAAGCGCTCGGCCCAGGACCCGGCCTCGGATTCAAGCCTCTCAAACGCCGCATCGAAGTCAGACTCCCCGCGCGACAACAGTAGTTCGCCTGCCCGTCGCCACGCTAGCCATCGCTCGTACAACTCCTGACGATCGCAGGTCCACTCAGCCTCCCTGGCGGACAGTTCCGCGTCGTAGCGAAGCGATACGGCTCGAGCGCTCAAAGTCGAATACTGACGAGCGGCGTCAAAGCCTTCGGAACCGGCGGCCGATTCGCCGCTCAGGGATCCTTCACGCAAGACCGTCTCGAGATTGGATACATGCGTTTTGGCGGACGCCGCGCCCGGCCCGAAGGCGGCGTTGGCCGCAAGAGCAAGGTCCTCTTCCGAGGCGCGTCCGGCGATGAAGGCGGCATAGACGGCGTTATATATCTCTCCCGCCTCGACGCGTTCCACATCGTCTTCGGCATACGCCGCCTCCAGTCCGCCGAGCGAGTCGTCGCGTGACACCCGGCTCCATGTCGCGAGCGCTGACAGAGCTTCGAGCGAACCATGGTTGGTCGCCCCGGTTTCAGAGGCATAGGCGCCATACAACGAGGTCAACTCGTCGACCTCGGCAGACGTCAGCGAGCCGGACTGCGCCAACGCGGCTCTCAGGCTCGACTCATCGCACGCGGCTCCCCCAAGGGTGACGCCCTCGAGCGAGGCCAGCCGATCGCACGAGGATAGGTACTTCGATCGTAACGCTACGCACGAAGGCATGCCGTCCGTCATGCGAAGGGCACCGGACTCGGTCTGGGCGAATAGGTCCGACATGGCCGATGAGTAGACCGCTCGGGTCTCGCCGACGCCGGACATGGTTAACCCGAACGCCGTCATCGTGGCCAAGGCAAGAGCCGCGGCGGCTAGTAACCCGGGAACGAGGAAAATGGTGATCAAGAAGGCTCCGGCAACGGCGGCGGCGGCGAGAAACCCGGCGTACGTAGCCGCGCTCGCTTCGATGCCGGTACGGCATACGGCGATCTGACGTTCGGCCTCGGCCTCGAGCGCGGCATACTGGGCCCGGTCAGACCAACTCGAGAAGGCGTCGTAGGTCGACGAACCGTCGTTGGTAGCCTTGGGCGGCTTCATCGCCCCGGTCAGCTGCAACGCCAGATAGGTATCGAACATGGCCTTCTCGTCGCCATCGAGGCTGGCGTAGGCGGCCTCCTGGTCGGCCGCGAGCGAATCCTCCCGATACGTTGCGAGTATCTCCGCAAGCGTAGGACCCGCCAGCGTGAAGCGATGTCCCCCGATCGTGGCGTCGTCGATGGCCGATTCGGAATACGAAACTCGTGACGCGAAGCCTGAGTCGTTCGCGGCTAAGCGCTTAACGACGTAATCGCGGGCGAGCCCCCAGCGCTCGGCCCTGGTACGATCGAACGAGACGCTCGTCATCCAGGAGGCAAGCCTATCGAGATTCGTCTCGAACGCGGTCTCGGACATCCTCGAACCGGTATCGCCCTGCGCCTGAGCCGAGAAGAACGCCGACAGCTCGCTTTGGCCCATCGCGCCGGAGAACGCGAAGGACGCGTCGTAGGCCAGGCGGATACAGCCGTCCTCTCCAATACGCAGGTATACGGCGAAGCCGTCGTCGACCGTTCGCCCAGTGGCCAGGCCCGACCTCGCGGCTCTGTAGGCCGCGGCGGCTTTTTCATTGGCGGCCAACTCGAGGGTCAGGCCGTCGGCCAGGGCCGCTTCGGCTTTTCTGACGAGCATTAGGCGCCGATAGCTCTCTCGATACTCGTCGTACGCGGCACGGTATTCGCTCGACGCATATTCGCGCACCTCCTGGCCCTCGTCATAGAGCCCGCGTAGCGCGGCCATGGCCGTAGAGGCACGAGCCAGCGACGCCTCGCAGTATGACAGCTCCCCGGCTGGATCGCCGTACAGCGAGCCCGAGCACGCTTCGTCTGAAGCGTAGAGGTAAGCCGAACTAGCCCAACGCCAGATCGCGTCCTCGATGGCATACGCGTGGTTCGCCTCCTCGAGGTCGTCGTATCGCCGCGAGGCTTGGCTATACGCCTCGTCATATGCGGCTCCGGCCTCGGCGAGCTTGGCGCCGGCACTTTCGTACGCGGCCAAGGCGACTCGTTGCCCTCCGCGCGCGGCCTCGATCTCGATCTCGAGGCCGCGCGCCAACTCGATCATGGCATCGGCATCACCGACCGCCCCGGCCATCGATCCCAGTTCTCCGAACCTTGCGGCGGCGAGAGCTCGAGACGAATCGAAGGCCAGATAGGCGTCCAAGGCTGCCTGACTAGCTCGGGCCACCGAGCTCGAGGCGCGGGGCAAACCCGAGGCGTCGTAGGGCGTGGATGGATCGCTGGTATACCGCTCCATGGACACTACAAGGCTAGCAAGCTGGTCACCACCCACCATGCCGATACTCTCCGAGTATCGCTTCCACGAGGCGAGGCCATCGTTCAAGGCCAGGGTCCGCCTATGTGCCGCGTCCGACCCGTCGGCGAGCGCGCCGGCGTTCCATGAGGCCGCGACAGCCGGCGTTTCGGTAGGCTCGGCCTCGGGCTCGCCCGGAGCTCGAGGCTCAGGCAGGCGCGACGCATCGGCTTCAATGGCCGCCCGTAAGGCGTTAGACCCAAGCAACTCTCGCCAATGGAGAATTCCGCCAGCCTCGGCCGCCTCGGCTTCCGCTATATGACGATCGTAGGCGGCCGAATAGGCCGACAAGTCCTTCAGGCGCTCGGCCTCGGCGAAGCTAGCGTCTATCTTCAGGCTCGTCAGCGCGAATAGCCAACGACCGAACGGCCCCTCCAACGAGTTGGAAGAAGACGCCCCTTCTATGGACGCTACCATCGCGAGGGCCATGCCGACGTCACCTCCGCTGGCTTTCAAGGCCCAGGCGATGATGCCCCCGGAGAAATCGCCCAAGTAGGCGGAGCAAGCCTCGGCGCGGTCGATCACGGCCCGCCCGCGCTCGGCCTTCTCCGCGCTTACGAGCGACGCCAGCGAATCGAACTCGGAGGTTCGCCCCGCCTCGGCTAGACCGGCTAGGTAAAACGAGGCCGCGCTGAAGGCCATCGCCGTATCGCCGAGCCCGATGAAGGCCGAGGCCATCGCCGCGTCTTCCGAAGCTCCGAGAGACGAAAATTGGCCATACGAACCAGCAAGTCCGACGAGGGGCAAGATCCACGAGACGAACTCGAAGTCTGGAGCGGTCGAGGCGACGATAGCGGCCAGGTAGCGTTCTATCGGAGCCGACGCGTCTCCCAGGTGTCCACGAGCCTCGCGTATATGGGATGCGAGTGTATCGAGCGAATCGACGACCATGGCTGTCACCCGAGATCGCGCGGCCTCGTAGCTCCAAGCGTCTCCGGCCTCGCCGGCCGCCGCGACGATGAGCGATTCCATCGTCGTCCCGGCGTCTTGGCCTTCGCTGGCGTAGTACGATCCTAGCCAGCTTGCCGCTCCGTCCGCTCCAGGCGACAGGAGCGACACGAGGCCCTCACGCGATACGGCCCCATAATCTCGTTCGAGCATGGCGAAAACCATCGACTCCATCGTATAGGCGATTCGAGCCAGCGGGCCAGTGGCGAGGCGGGCGGCTTCCGCCGTCGCCGCGTAGTCCCACGACGACCAGGCGTCCTCGAGCCGTATACGCGCAGCATCCTTGACGACTATGGCCATGTCGTTCTGCTCTAAGTAGCCGAAACGGGCTGCCACCAGAGCGGCACCATCGCCGTCCATTCCCGCTATGGCTGTCGCGATCGTGGTTAGGGCCTCGTGGCGGATCGCCGATGCCTCGGACGCGCTAAACGAAGAATCGTGGGCGAGCTCGTAGAGCGAGGCCAGTCCATGGTCCCCTGCTTCGGACATCGCTCGAGTCGAGGCCCCGAGGCGTCGGGCCGACGCAAGCCTCTCGGCGGCCTTGTTCGCGTACGCTTCGGCGCTACCATCCGGGGCCGCACCCACGGCGACGCTCCTGGCCACCACGTAGTCGAGCATCGCCTCGTCCCAACGACGCAGTTCGTCCGCCATCCATGTCGGCGCCAGCCCGGCGGCCTTCTCGACGGCCGAGGAAAGGTCCGCCATGGCGCCGGCCGTATCGACGCCGCCCTTCGTCACCGCGGCGGCGATATCGCGAGACGCCGGCAAGGAGCGTCCGTCGCCTAGGGTCAGCCCTAGCGGAAAGAGCGCTTCTGTCAAGGCCGAGGTCGCCTTCTCGAACCTGTCCCGCTCCAACGCGAACGATTCTCGCCCATACCGTTCGTATGCCGTCAGCATGCCTCTGGCGCGCTCGAGGGCCGCCGACTCATCTATGGTCAGTATCGACGACAGATCGCTACCGGCCACGGCGAAGAAGCCCCGTCCCCTGGCGAATTCCCCGACGTACGGATCGTCGGCCGCGAGCGACTGGAGAGCGGACGAGAACGACTCGATCGTCGCAGAGCGATTCAGGTCTATCAGGCCGATGATAGCCTCGAGCGTACCATGTCGTCCGACGAGCGAAGCCGACCCGCCGAGGCTCAGGAACGCGCGGCATAGCGCCATCGCTTCGTCACTCGCCAGATCCGGTCGCATGGAGCCCTCGAGGACCAGGATCGCATCGAGCTCCAAGCGGGCCCTGGCCTCGAGCCAGGCGATGAGCGCGCCAGCTTCATCAGACCTGAGCCTGTCCTCGAGGCTCAGGTCGCCGAGCGAACCGCCGGTCCTCGAGCCGTACCAGGCCGCGGAGTCGACAGCGCCAAGCAAGGCTACTGCGTCAAGGCGAGCCTCGAGCGCCGACTCGGCCAGGCTATCGGCTCGTCTGGCCAGGCGACCGGCGAGTTCTAGGCTTGAGGCGATCAGCTCGGCTCTTCTGTCGTCGCTAGACGCGCCTGTGAGCGCCGACGCAGTATGGTCGTGCAGGGCCAGGAGCGAGGCGTAGGCTGGATCCGCGGTCGACAGCCCGTAGCTAGCGGCGAAGAGCTCCCCCGAACCGACGCCCTCGGAGCTCCAATCGTATAGGGAAGACGGTTCGACTACGGCCGCGGCGGCGTTCGCCAACGTACGTAGGCTGGGCTCTTCGCCGACGCCTTCGACAGCTGAACGCATGGCCCTTCCCGCGGCCTCGATCGCTTTGAACTGACCGCATTCCACGGCCCTCTCGTAGTACGCCGCGAGCAGCTCCGCTTCGCTGGCGGCCGACGTGTCGGCTGATAAGCCAGCCGATTCGACGAGGTCGCGGTATCGGGTCAACAGCTCGGATCTCAGCCACTCGCCGTTCCCGCCGGAGGCCAATTCGACCATCAGCGATGAGTACTCGGACGCCGCACGTTCGAGCCTCAGCCCGGATTCTTGAAGCGCGTCGAAGGCGAAGCCGATGCCCTCGGAGGCTTCGCCGATACGGCTACCCGCTTCGGATAAATCCGACTTGGCCTGGTCATAGGCCGAGGCCGCCGCGTCGTAGGCTGACCGCGCCGCCGCCAGTCCTGCGGCCGTATCCCCGGCGGTAGCCCTGCCCGAGCTCAGATCCTCCGCGTAGGCGCTCACGGCTTCCGCTATTGACACCCTCGAGCGCCAGTATCCTTCGACGGCCTCGGCCCTGAGCAACTCCACTTGGTACTCGTCCAGGCAGAACGACAGACTGTCTGCCCCTTCGGCTAGCACGTCGACCAAGGAGCCGGCTCCCGAGCCTATGGCCAGCCCGAAGTCGACGATCAGCCGACCTCGAGCCTCGGAGCATCTGGCCATGAACTCGTCATAACGTTCGATGCATTCGCGCGCCTTCGCTATCGAGGCCAGCCTAGACGACGATGCCCCAGCCTCGGCGCCGTCTAGCCAAGCCGTCAGCTCAGCCGAGCCGACCAGTAGCCCAACGGCGCCGAGCGACGATAGCCAGTATTCTGCGCCAGACTTGGCGCCCATGGCCGCCTGCCCGCTCTGGACGTACACGTCGGCCCAGGCGCTGGCCCTCGCGGAGCTTGCCAGCCCCCGTTCCGCGGCGTCTCGCTCGAACTCGGCCCTCGCCTCGGCGATGGACGACTCGAGTCGCTCGCTAGCGCCGCCAAACGCCCGTTCGCCGCTCAGGAGTAGCTCGCCGGCCTTAGCTTCCCATGCCGACCGTTCCGCCACGAGACGATTGTACGCCTTGGACCATGCCGCGCCACCGTCCGCGAACGCCGTAGCGGCGTCTCGCTCCCATTCCAGCCTGCGCACCATGAAACGCTCCTCGGCTTCGGTCCAAAGCTCGAGGCCGGCGTCGAACTGCTCCTCGAATCGCTCCAGCCAATCCGATCCGGATAGGTCCAGCTCGCTGGTCGTGCCTGAGGGGCCATCCAGGCGCTCGCGTAGCGACTCCAAGGCCGCGCCGCAGGCCCCGTGAACCTCGGCTATCAGCGACTCGACAATCGAATCGGCGGCCTCGCCGTCACTCCGCTTCCTGAGGCTCCACGAGTCCGCTTCCCTTCTTGCGACGAACAGGCGCTCCTCGCGGGCGATCAAGGCGTCGAGCTCGCTAACTACCCTGTCGCGGGCGCTGGTTGCGGCGGAGGCGGCTATCGACTCATATCGCGAAAGGTCTGGGCCGATATACGCCGAGAGTTCTGGCAAGTACGCGTTTAGGCTTGCCTCAGCGTCCAAGTCGAACCGCGCTAGAGCCTCGCGCATGGAGGACTCGGTCATCTCGAGCCAAGCCTCCTTGTCCGAGGCTATAGTCCCGTCGGCGCCGCGAGCCAGCATAATAGGGTCGCCGGCATCGTCGAACGACACCATTCCGTCGTCATCGCATACATATAGGAACGCGCGATTCGCCCTGGAGGCCGCCTCCGACACGAGCCCACGTAGGCGCCCCGATTCCTCGCCGAAGAATCTATCCTCGAGCCATGCGGCGTAACGCTCGGCGATATACTCGTCGCTCCAATCGGCGAGGTCGGCTCGGGCGCGGGCCACGTCGCGATCGTCCGGGTACGACTCGGACGCGAGTAGCTCCCAACGTGCGAGCTCCCTGTCGGCCTTCGTCCTGGCGACGAGCATCCATCGCCCGGAGCCCTGTTCGTAATCGGCCATGGCGACCGCGTGTTCATACGATACCGTGTCGAAGCCGATCACCGGCGGCTCGTCGGCGCGAGCGACGCGAGGCGCCATGGCGAAGGCCATGACGTACATGGCAACCGTGGTCGACAAGACGCTGAACGACGACTTGAGCCGCATACTAGTCACCTCCATCGCGTGGTGGGGCCGAAGGCCCGAATCTGTCGAACAGGCGCGGCGCTGCCGCCGCCAGGGCCGGTACGACGGTAACGGCGGCCATGAAGGAAGCCGCTCCACCGCAGGCGGTCACGAAGGCTAACGCCCTGACCATCCCCATGTCGCCTGTATCGAGAACGAGGAGAGGTATCGCTCCAACGACGGTCGTAGCCGCGGTCGCCGATACGATGACTATCCTCGAACGCACTACGCGGTAGAGAGCCATGGCGCTTGCGACGAAACCGACTTTTTTGGCCTTTCGTATATAGTCAGCCATGAGCACCGAGGCGTTGACAGCTACGCCGGATACTGCCACGAAGGCGCAGGCCATCGATGCGTCGAGCGGCGAGCCGGTTGCCACCAGTATCAGGGCCGGCGCGGCCAGCGAAGGAGGCACCGCGGCGAGCGCGACGAGGGGCAGTCCGAACGACTCGCTCAACGCCGCCATGGCCATGTAGGCCAGCGCCACCGCCGCTACAAAGGACAGCGTGACCCGCCTCAGCCGCCTGGCAGCTTCGATCGCGTCTCGGTCGAAGGTCAGCGTATAGCCGGGAGGCGTAACGAGCCCCTCGAGCGCGGCCATCGTCTCCCGCGCGGCCTTCTCCGGATCCATGCGTCTCGTCCGGATCGACAGGGATGCCGACCTGCGACGGTCTCGTCTCTGTATCCTGGCTATCCGCTCCTCGCGGCCGATTCGGACCAGGGACGCGGCCTCCAGGGTCGCGCCGCCCCGCGAGGCGACCACGATCGAGCCGAGCGCCTCCTCGTCGACTCGACGGGAAGCGCCTATGCGAACATCGGTGTCGCCCGTATCGCCGACCCGTTTATACGCGACCGGCGCCTGGACCGATCGCCGCATGGCTCCTGCCACTATCGAGAACGGCAACCCCATGGCGGACGACCTATCGCGGTCGGGCTTGACGACGATAGCCGGCGCCGAGACCTTGAAATTCAGGGCGACCTCGAGAGCCAGGGGTAGCGCCGCGATACGCTCCGCGGCGGCCGCCGCCATCGAGCGACAGGTCTCGTCATCGTCGCCGCGAACGAGCAGTTCCCAGACCCGTTCGTCGGGCGCCCGGCTCTCTATCCACAGGAAGCTCCCTGCCGGAGCGGCCAGCTTCGCAGACGCCGCGAGGCTGGCACTATCGGCGACGTCGTCATCGTACGTCAACAATAGGTTGGCTGAGCCGCGCCTGGCGCTCGACTGAGTCGAGACCAGGCCGGGTAGCCTAGCCAACGACGCCGCATAGTCGGCAAGCCTCGAGTCGACCGCCTCGAGTGGCAGGCCCTGGTCGAACTCGAGGCGCGCGTATAGGTCGCGCCCCTCCGTTCGGGTTCCGACGTCTTTCGGAGAGATCGAGATGGCGACGACGCCGGCCAGCCCAATCGCGGCCGACCAGGCGAGTACGAGCCGCGGCCTCTCGGCGCATACCGCGATAGCGGCCGCCAGAAGCCGAGCCGACTGCCTTCTCGCTCGCGGAGTGGTTGGGCGGCCAACCCTGAGACGGTGAAGACGCCGTGCCATTTCTACCGATCGTCGCCTCAACCCGACCATATCGCCACCCCACAGGACGACGGGCGGCATGATCGCTATCGTCGCCGCGTACGAGACGCCGCAGGTGACGGCTATGCCCGCCGCTACCGCGCCGACGCCCGGCGAGACGGCCTCGAGTCCGAACATCGGAGCCAGCGCCAAGATAGTGGTGGCAGTACCCGCAGCCAGGGCCGGCGCCAGCTCCCGGACCGAGGCCGCGCCCGAGCCCACGGTCTTGGATGAGCCGAGACGTTCGGCCACGAGTATCGAGCAATCGATCGAAGAACCGAGCCCGATGGCCAAGCCGGCTAGAGCTCCGACGCTCAGTCCGCGCATCAGGCAGGACAGGATCGCCGCGGAGACAACCAATATGAACGGGACCATAGCGGCCGAGGCGACCATAGCGAGGCTACGCACGCGCGAACGCCCGAGGTAGAGCCTGGGTCCGATTACGAGCGCGGCCGCGACCGATACGACGACGACCGCCTCTATCGCCGCCGAGATAACGCGCTTCAGCGATCTGGCGGCCAGCTCCCCCCTGTCGGACAGTACGGTAAAACGGATCCCGCAGGCGGAAGCGGCCTTCGCCGCCTCGCACGCGATATCTCTCGACAGCATGGCGAGGTTGGCATCGCCGGTCGGTATGACGGCGATGGTCACGGCCCTGCGCCCGTCGACGCGGGACAGGCTCTCAGGCTCCCTTTGGCGGCTATCCACCCTGGCTATCGAGCCGAGGCGTATAGCCTCCCCCGTGCCGCCCGGGATAACGGCTTCGCGGATCGATTCGACCGTAGGGTAACGGGCCTCCATCGAGACGGGCACCAGTGCGTAGCCTGAGCGAAGCGAGCCCGAGGCGACGAGGCCGTCGGAACCGGCCAGGGACTCGGCTACGGCTTCCGCGGACAGGCCGACCAGCGCGGCCGCCTCGTCGTCTAGAAGCACGGCCAGCTCGGTTACGCCGCCGCCGTCTATCGAGACCTCCCCTACGCCCGCGAGGCTCTCGAGCGCCGGCTTGACTCTTCGCTCGAGGAGCGCCCGTAGCGCTCCGGACTCCCCGACGTCGGAAACGGCCGCGGCCACCCAGGCTGGTCCGACGTCATCGCGGGCGGAACTTATCCTTGGGCGCTGCACCGAGCGCGGCAAGGATTCGTATAGGCGCTGGGCCGCCGCGCTGACCGCCTCGGTTCCGTCGCGGCCTTCGGCGAAGCGCGCTACCACCCTGGCTTCGCCGTATTCGCACGAACTCGACGTGCCGATGACACCCGGCAGCGAGGCCAACATGTCCTCGAGCGGTATAGCGACGAGGCTCTCCATCTCGCGGGCGTTCGTGCCGTACTGGCTCAAGCTAACGACGCAGACGCTTCCACCCGAGCCGGGCGAGCCTCCAAATTCGGTCACGGCGAGCGTCCTAGCCGACAAGGCTACGGCGGCGGCGGCGACGCAGACCGCCGCTACCGGCTTTCCGTACCAGCGGGCGCGGGAATCGCTCATGCCGCGGCCCTTCGTCGAGCCAGGGCGGCCAGGACGGTCGGCGTTATGAACAGGGTAAGCGCGGTGGACGCCGCCATGCCGCCTATCATCGACACGGCCATGGAACGCTGGGGCGACGCCTCTGGATTCAGGCAGAGCGGAACGAGGGCGACCAGGGTCGTCATCGTCGTCGCCAGTACCGGCCTCAACCTGTCTATGGCCCCTAGGAACGCGGCGCTATCGGGCGCCTCGCCGGCCGCGAGCCGTGCCGCGCAGGCCTCGTAGAGCAGTATCGCGCTATTGACGACCGTGCCGAACAGGGCGACGAGGCCCATGATCGACCCCGAGTCGAGGCCGACGCCGGCGATCAGCATCGTCGGACCCGATCCGGCCAGGGCCAAAGGAATGGCTGCCATGATGACCAACGGCGCCACGAAAGACTCGAACTGGCTACCGATCACCAAGTATAGAAGGACCAGCACAAGGGCGAGCGTCCATGCCATAGCCTCGGCGTAGCGACCGAAGGCGGAGCCGCCGGAACGACGGACACTGGACCTGGCGCCGCTGCCGTACGCGATCATGGCCCTCTCGACGGCCGCTTCGAGCGCGCCGCGACCGGACACGGCGGCGACCGGCGTCAAGTAGATCGCGTCCCGCCGGTCCAGCCTGGCGAGCGCGGCGGCGCTGTAGGCCAGGTCGAAGGTCGCGACGGTCGAGGCGTGTATGGGCGCGGAGCCCCCGGCTTCGACGGTGATTGAGCGCAGTGACTCGAGGCTCCCTCCGCGATCCGCGCTGCCGGCTCCGCCTGCGAAGACGACGATATCCGTATCCTCGCCGTCGGAACGCATGTTCCCAACCCGCACGCCCTCGGTAGCGGTCCTGATGACGGCTTCGACCTCCGCTAGCTTGACGCCAAGGCCGGCTATCCGTTGCCTATCAGGGCTGGCCAGGACTCGTCCGGCCTGGCCATCTGGCGACCGTACGACCGAAGCGAGCGCGTCTCCGGCCAGGTCGGACAGGTAGGACTCGAACGCGTCCGCGGCCGCCTTGGCCGCCTCGACGCTGTCGGCGTTCACGACGATGGTCGAACCCTCGACGAGCCCCATGATGGCGGCCGCCGGATCCGGAGGCTCCGCCACGGTTAGCGAGGCTGAAGGAGGCAGGGCAGCCCTCGCGGCGGCCGCTATCTCCCTGGCTATCGTTTCGGTGTCCGCCTTCGAGGATAGGGCGCAGAGGAGGCTCAGGCGCTCGGGCCCATACGCGGGATCGGCGAGCCTCGACAGGTCGCCGACCTCGGCTCCGGCCCAACCCCTCGTCGACACGACGCCGTCGACCCTCGATAGGATGGCGCTTAACGATATTGCCTCCGGCCGGATGCCTTCGGCGTCGCTACCGGGCTCGAATCGAGCGGTCACGAGAAGTTCGGAGACGGCTCCGCGCGGCATGAACGATACGTCTCTCGTGGCCGCCAAGGCAACTCCGATCGCGGCTGCGATAGCGGCCCAGGCGACGAGCCTCGACGGCCTGCGCATAGCCGTTGACAGCGAGCGCGCGTACGATGCCGCGAGCCTGGCCGGCGGCCGCCCCCCCGAGCCGGCCGTTCCGAAGAGCCTATACGCCGCCGGTAGTATGGTCATTGCGCAGACCCAGCCGCAGGCGCTGGCGACGACGACGGCGAAGGCCAGGTCGCCGAAAATGGAGCCGATGGCGCCCGGCAAGTAGAAGATGGGCATGAACACGGCCACGGTCGTTACCATGCCGCCGAACGTTCCGCCGACTACCGAGGAAGCGGCCTCGCCAATTTCGGCCGGAGTCGGGTACATTCGCCGACTGGTGCCGCGCGGCATCGTCTCTCCCACCGTTGACAGGGCATCCAGGGTAACCACCGCGTTGTCCGATATGATACCCACGGCCAGGGCGAGGCCGGACAGGCTCATGCGGTTGAGCGATCGGCCCGCCAGCGACAAAGCGGCCAGGGTTGCGGCGATGCATATCGGGATTGATACGGCGACCATGACGGCGCAGCGGGCATCCCGGAGCATGGCGTACAGCACGACGGCGGCCGCGATCGAGCCGATGACGGCCGCCCAGGCCAGTTCCCGTATCGAGGCCGCTACGGCCGTCGACGAGTCACCGACCGTTCTAATGGCCAGCTCGTCCATGAATTCGACCGCCATCGCCTCGGCCACCAGTACCACCTCGCGAGCCGTAGCCACCGGGTCGGCGCCTGGACGAAGGTAGACCTCGAGCGCCACCGTCTCGATGCCGTCGAGCACGTAGAGACTATCGGCCGGCGCGTCTCGCTCATAGACCCGTGCCAGCTCGGATAGGCGAAAAGAGCCGGCGGGAGAGACGGCTACCACGGCTTCAAGCTCGGCGACGGTCTTCGGCCGACCCTCCGCTATGACGACGAGCTCGAGTCCTCCGCCCTCGACCGAACCGAGCGGGACGTCGGCGCACTCGGCGGCCAGCGCCGAGGCCACGTCCCTTGCCGTCATGCCCCGCGCGGCCGCCTTACGCTCGTCCACCGCGACGGCTAGCTCTCGATCCCTGCCGCCGACCACGGTCACGGCGCCGACGCCTACCACGCGCCGCAATCTCGCCCGGCCCTCGCGTTCGGCCATGCGCTTGGCGAAGGCCAGGTCCCCGGCCATCGGGGCCATAGTCACCGTGACGAGCGGCGACGCCGCCGGGTCATCGGCAGTAACGCTTGGCTTGGTCGCGCCTTCCGGCAACCCCGGATAGGTCGCATCGATGATATCGCGTACGTTCGACGCCATCCTCGCTGCGTCCTCGCCCCAGTTGAAATCGAGGGTGATGACGGTACGTCCGTCCCGGCTAACGCTCGACGACCCGATGAGCCCGTCCGCCGAGGCGAGCGCGTCCTCGAGCGGACAGGTGACGAGGGAGCGCATCGCCGCCGCGCTCATACCGGGCATCGTCGCCTCGACGAGGACGCGCGGTACCGACACATCGGGCAGGCTCCGCCTGGGCAGGTCTATCGCGGCCCCGATGCCGGCCATCATGATGGCGACCAAGCCCATAGCCACGGCCACCGGCCGGCCCGCGCACGACGTGATGACGCGCTTCATCCCGCTATTTCTGTAGTGACAGGCATTGGTCTTCCTTGGCCGCGTTGCCCCAGGAATCGGCGTAGCCGCCATCGAGACTGAAGGTGACGAGGCCACAATCGGCGCGGTTCGTCATCGAGCCATCGATGCGGACTATGTCCAGCCCGGACCAAGCCGGGTGAGGCTCCGCGTAGTCGAAACCGCCGGCTACTACCCTCAGCGCGTCGAACTCGAGCGAGCCGTTCGTCGCCGAAAATGAGAACGCGCCCATCGTCGAAAGGAGGTCGATGCTCGCGCCCTCTGCCAGCTCGAGGTACAGCTCGATCGAGGTGCCCGTCGGGACGCCGATCGGATAGCGTCCATCGCCGCCAGCTATCGCCAAGGTAGAAAACGGCTCGTCCAGCGCGAAAGCCGCGAGCTCGCGATCCGCCGCCTCAGCCCCCGGCGCCAGCGGTAGCCGAAGGCCGACAAAACGAGGCGGCCTCGAGCCGGGCCCGTCGGCCACGATGCGGTACACGATGTCGGAGTCGGACGCGTCGCCGTCCTGGTCTTCGACCCCGGACTCGACTCGCAGCGTGAATACGCCGTTCCATTCCGGCGGCTCGTCGAAGCGCCAGAGCACCCTGGCCGAATACGCTCCTATCGTCTCGATGAGCGGTTTCGGACCGGAATCGCACGCGAGAGCCGAGGCCAGGCCGGCTAGCTCGACCGGTTCGGAAAAATCCATCCGGAGGCGCCAACGCGACTCCCATCCGCGGTTCAAGGTATACGCGCCGTCCTCGGCCTCGTCGGCCTCGAGCAGGGCCACAACCTCTCCTTCGGCGTCGACGGCGGCGGCGGCCGTCACTTCGGGCGCGACGCCTTCGAGCCCGGCGACGAAGCGTACGACTACCGAGCGGCCGATCTCGTTGCCCTCCTCGTCGCGCAGGCCGGCGTCCGCCTCGCACGTATAGTCGACCGAGCGCGCCCAGGGTTCGGTCGGCCTGAACTCGATCCGTCGTCCGCCCTCGACGAGCCGCCAGGAGCCGCGCGCCCGAGGCGCGATCGACAGGCTGGAGCGGAACCCGATCGGGTCGATTGCCTCGTCGAATTCGAGCGTGAGCGTTCCAAGCTCGCCGACCATGCGCCCCCCGTCCGGCGGATCGCTCGACACGAACCGCGGCCTTGAGCGCTCGGCCTTCGTGGAGAAGCGGGCCTCGAAGGCTCGCTCGAGCGATACGCCGGCTTGGTCCATCGCGCCCGTACCGACGCGGAGCTCGTAGTCGGCGCCGTCTCGTAGCGGCGCATACGGCGTGAAGCCCATCCGTGCGCCCAGCCAGGAGAACGCACCGAGGACGGCCTCGCCGTCGACGCTCAACGAGAAGGCGCTTTCAGAGCTAGGCCTGTCGGCCTCTCGGCTGAATTCGACGCCGACGATAATCCCGCCCGCTTCGTCGATCCTCTCCTGACCAGGCGACCAGGCGACGACCTCGAAGGAGTACGGTACCAGCAGAGAGCAGGCGTTGGCCGACGCCAGGAGCATCGCCAGGAGCGTCGCCAGGGATATCGCTAACCGCGTCGATACGCGGGCCATCGTTCTCATGGTTTAGCCTCCAGGATCTGCGCCAGGTCGGCCCGCAGGCGTAGGCCGCGCTGGCTCGCAAGCCCGTCTTCTCCGCCCCGCACGACCAGGCGGTAGTACCGCTCGCTGTCGGCGTCGCTCGCCTCCAACCCCTCCCAGGTCATCGACAGGGTATCGGCCGACGGCCACCAGGCGCTCCTCAGGCGCGGCGACCGGAGCCCGGACGGGAAAAAGGCCGATACCGTCACCGACCTCGTAGCCGATTCCATCGCGACGGCCGCGAAGCTGTCCGAGAATCTGAGGATCAGTGTCAGTTCGCCTTCCGGCGGGTCGCCTATAGTCACGGCGAACGCTCCCCCTTCGCCCGGCGACGGACTCTCCTCACCGACTAGGGTCGAGACGCTCGATAGCTCGAGGTACGGCGTCCGCGGCGTGAAACCGAAGACGCGTTCCCGCGGCAGGGCGAGCCCGGACGTGTCCTTGGCCGCGGTCCTCACGACGAGGCGCTGGTATTCCTCGGGCGTCCAAGGCTCTCGAGGGGTATAGACGAACAGCTCCGTTGACGCCGCGACGACCTGGCCGGAACGAGCCGGCGACATCGTTATTGCGCCGACGACACTATCGACGTCCATGGGCTCCGAGAACCTGACGGCGACCGAGTCGCCCGCGTCCGTCTCGGACAGGTCAGTCGATAGCTCGACCCAGCGTCCGTCGACGAGAGCGGCAGGCCCGGTGGCGAGCACCGAGGGCGTCTCCGCATCGAGGTCGGTTACGAAGCAGCCAGACTCCGCCCTGGCTATCGGAGCGCCATCGACGGCCCGCGCGTCCTGGCCTAAGGACCAAGCGTAGCAGACGCATGGCGAAAGCCGCTCGAGGAGGCGGATCGACATGAGCGACCCGCCTTCGCCCCAAAGGAAACGGTAGTCCGGTCCCGGGCTGAGCGAGAAGGCTGACTCGACGCTAGCCTCGTCCATCGGCTCCGAGAAGCGTAGCACGAGGGCCGTGGAACCGGATGCCGACGCCGCGACACTCGCTCCATCCGATGGGGCGGAGGATACGAGGCGAGGCATGGAGCTGGCTCGCAGGACGAAGAACGGAAGGTCCAGCGCCAAGTCCGCCACCCTGCCGTCTTCCATGCGCACGTCCCCCGACAGCACGAAACGGTAGCGCGATCCCGGATCGAGCGCTTCGATCGGTCGCCAGCTCAGGCATAGGCCGTCCCAGGATAGGTCGCCGTCGGTCGGCCCGGTTGAGGAGCGAACGGTCACAGCCTCCTCGGCGTCTGTTCGCGACGGGGCAGCCGGGAACATGACCCACAGGGTCTCGTCCCTCGAGGCGACGACTTCGTATGGTCCCGAAGGGTGGGTCGCTACCGCGACCGGCCTCAAGTCGACGAGCCCGCAAGCGCTCTGAGCGAGCGAGCACGCGCAGAGCGCGACGATGAAGGCAGCTCCGCGCGGCGGCCCCTGGGGCTTCTCATCGGCCGATCGATACACGGCATCCCTCCTCGAGCCTCGAACCCGGCTCGTCGACTACCACCTCGCCGACTTTCAGGCCGGACAACACCACGCGGCCGCCGGGGCCGACGTCGCCGAGCGTGAGCGACCTCCTCCATACAACGCCGTCGCTGACCACGAAGGCGCTCGCCTGGTCGCCTTCGCCGAGCGTCGACGACGACGGGATGACCACCGCCACGGTCGGCGGACCCGCTACCACGCTTACCCGCGCGAACATGCCGGGCCTCAGATCCTTGGGATCGTCGACGAACGCGACGCGCGCCGTGAACGACGCGCTGCCCGAATCAGCCATCGGCGAGACGAAGTCCACCACCGCGGCGTACTCGCCTCCGGTCGCGTCGACGCGGACCGTGGCAGCCAGGCCGGGCGACAAGCGTACCGCCAGCGCCTCGCGAACGGTGAATACAGCCCTCAGGCCGTCCGTCCCTATCAGCGTTATCACCGGGCTCCCACTATCGGCGCGCTCGCCCTCCTCGAGGTGCAGGGTGCCGACGACGCCGCTGATCGGCGCCACTAGGGTCAGCTCGGCCAACGCCAAGCCGGCGGCCTCGAGCTCCTTGATGGCCGCCTCGAGCGAGGCCTTGGCCGCGTCGCGCTCGGCGACCAGGCTCTCCGTGCATAGGTCGGCCAGGGCGGCGGCCCGAGCCGCTTCCCCCTCGGGTACGCGGAGGCCCCTGGCCACGAGGTCCTCGTCGCGCAACCCGACGAGGTTCGACGCGATCTCACGTTCGATCAGCTCTATGCCGCCCTTAGCCGACTCTAGCGAGAAGCGGCCGGATCGTACCGTCTCCTCGGCGACGCTCCCCGCCGCATACAGCGCTTCCTGGTCCGCCTGCTTGCGCTCCGCCTCGCGTAGCTCGAGCCTGGCGAGGCTCAGCTCCATTCTCTCTCGCTCGATGTCGAGTAGCCGCGACTCGGCGTTCAGCCGACCGCTGAACAGGCGGGCCTCCGCCAAGGCGAGCTCGGCGCTGGCGCTCGCCACGCCGTTCTCGGCTATTCCCAGGGCCAGTAGAACGCGGGGGTTCGTTACGACGGCGACCACGTCCCCCTTCTCTACCTTCTCGCCCTCCCTGTACGGTAAGGATGCGATTACCCCGGACTGGGCGGTAGCCAGGTCGACTTTCCTCGAGTACGCGATGGCCCCGTACCCCTGGATCTCGTCATCGAGCGTGAGGGAGGTCGCTACCGCGACCCTAACCGGCAGGACTTCCTCGGTCGCGGCGGCCGCGCTCGCCCCGCAGGAGGCCGTCGACAGGGCGAGCGAGGCGACGAGCGCCTTGGCGCTCGAGTTCCACATCCGTTTGAACCCGGAGCTCATAGTCCCTCCACGAAAGCGCATAGGCCATCGGGCGGCAGTCCGATTAGCCGCTCGACCTCCCGCTCCGCCTCGACGATCGAGGCGCAGGCCTCGAGCAGATCGATCTCGGCGTCAGCTCGTTCTAGCCCGGCGCGTAGGGCCTCGAGCGTCGTCGCCCGGCCCAAGTCCCGTCTCAGGCCCACCGAGTCGAACCTGATCGACGCCAAGCGCGCAGCGTCTCGGCATAGCCGCCGCCTGGCCAACGAGTGTTCATAGGCTCTAGTCGCAGCCATGGTCCTGACTCGCAGCTCGCGTAAAGCCGCCGCGTAGGCCTCCTCCTCGACGCGCAGGGCCAAGCGGGCGCTCCGTATATCCATGATGCCCGCGGGATCCGGCACCGGCTCCGCCGATAGCGTATTGGCTGCGTTCCTCTCGCGCCTTCCGTCGCCGCCCGTTTCCAAGCCCATCCCGACCTTGGCCAGGGGTCCGGAGAATTCGACCCTCGCCCCGACGGACCACGATAGAGAGCTGAGGGGGAACCGATCGCCGCTTAGTCGCCAGGACGCCGTCAGGCCTATGGCCGGGAGCCATCCCGCGGCGGCGGCCCTGGCCTCGGCTCGTTTCGCCACGATTCGGTAACGCGCCTCCCTGAGTTCGGGAGACAGCTCGACGACGTGCCGCCAGAGTTCGTCCGCGTCCAACTTAAGCTCGGGCCGCTGGCCGAGGCCGCCGTCCGCCAACGGAGGTAGCTTGTCGACGCCGAGCGCGTACGCAAGGTTCCCTTCCGCCTCGCTCAACTCCAGACTCGCCTGCGATAAGGCTATCTCGGCATCGCCTATCTCCAGGTCGGCTTCGAGAAGCTCGTCGGCCGAGGCTAGTCCAAGACCCAGCTCGGACGCCAGCGCGGCTCGGCTCAGGCGAGCCGCGTCCAAGGCCGCTGTCTGGATCTCCAGGCGTGCCCTCGCCGTCATGACCCCGCGATACGAGGCGACCGCGCCCTCGCCGGTCTCGTAGGTCGATCGCTCCAACTCGAGTCTGGCCAAGCCCAACTCGACCGACTCGAGAGCTCGACGCGCGGCTAGCCGTCCGCCGTCCCATAGCGCCTGCTCGATGCTGGCCGACATGGAACGGGACAGCGACTCGGCGCCGACGGCGGCCAGGGTCTCGTCGGCGCTCGCGCCCATCGTGACTGATGGGAGGAACGAGCGGAACGCGAGCCTCCATCGGCCTTCGCGCAGATCGAGGGCCTCACGATCCGAGGAGAGCGCCTGATCGTTGGCTATGGCGTAAGCCGCGGCTTCCGCGACGCCCAGCGGCTCGCCCGCGATGATGGTCTCCGGATAGCCGCGTACGGAAGCCAAGGCGTCGAGCTCAACCGACGTCGCGTAGCGATAATCGACATAGTACCCGGCGCACGCTCCGAGCGTCAGCGCGACGGCCGCGACCGGCGCGCATAGCGTCTGCGATGTCCTCATGGCGTGGGCTCCCGTATCCGTTGTCCCAGGCTGACGGCCGCCTTCTGCGCGTTCGACCCGACCGGAAGTACCGTAACCGCCGCGTCGAGGTCGGCGAGGGCGCCGGTGCGGTCCCCGGACGCCCAGCGTATCGACGCGCGGTCGATGAAGGCCATGCCGACCTCCGCGGACGCCTCGAGCGCGCGGTCGAGGTACGCCTTGGCATCGGCGAGCCGCTCGTCATCGGATGCGAGGCTGGCCATGAGTCTGAGGGCCGTAACCGATCCGGGATCAGCCGATACGGCTATGGCGCAGAGTGCCGACGCCTCGGCGGCCAAGCCGCTCGCCCGATAGGCCCTGGCTAGCCATACGGCCGCCTCTCCCGCCCTGGGCGTCGCCGCGAGAGCCCGTTTGAGCGCCGCTACCGCCTTCTCGTCGTCCCCCGACAGCAATGACGCCTTTCCGAGCAGGAGCAAGGCCGGTAAGAAGCGCCCGGAGCGCCCGAGCGACCGCTCGGCCCGAGCCGCCGCCCCGACCATGTCGCCGGCGGAATACCGCTCGAGCGCCTGGGCGTACGCGCCGATGGCCGCCTCGCTGGCCACGCTCGGATCCCGAGGCCACGAACAGGCGGCTAGCCAGGCGCACGATAGCAGAGCCGTGGCGGCGAAGTGGATGCAATCCTTTGGCATGGCTCCTCCGTGCCGGATCCACGCCCGTTGGGGCCGTCTCGCTTGCGCCGGAAGGGATGACGTATTAGAATAATTTCACATCTTCATGAAGGAGTGTATCGATGGCTGGAAAATTCGAATGGTTCAAGGACAAAAAAGACAAGTATCGTTTCAGGCTCAAGGCGGGCAACGGCCAGATCATCGCGACGAGCGAGGCCTACGAATCGAAGGACTCGTGCTTAAACGGCATAGAGAGCGTCAAGAAGAACGCTCCCGACGCGCCGATCGTCGAGACGGAGGCATGATGCGAGCGGCGGCCACCTCGGCCGCCGCTCTCGTCGAGGCCGGCGCTACTGATCGAAGCGGACGGTCCAGCCCGGGAATGCCTCGAGCAGAGCCGCGCTCAGGTCGCGCTCTATCGTCGACTTCATCATATCGGTCGCAACGCTGCAAGCCGGGCAGTCCGCCACAGTAGGTCTGGCGTAGTTCATGTAGACCACGATGGTCGTATCCGCCTTATAGTAAGTTATCTTCTTGACTAGGCCGAGCTCGGCCAGCGACAACTCGGATTGCGGCTCGATCACCCCGTCGAGTATAGCGTCGAACTTGACCCTGACGTCCATCGGCAAATCCATGGTCAGCCTTCCTTAGCTTCTACGAAGAACGTCGGCATGCGCTGTAGCATGGCCGAAAGATCGTCCCGTATGTCCCCTTCCTTCGGCCGCAGGTGGACGAAGAAGGTCTTGGTTTCGGGATAGGCGCAGAAATGCCTCAAGCGCTCCGGCTGCCCGAGCGACTCGAGCACCGCCCGCAACTCGCCTGACAGGTCGGCGCCGCGCCACAGCAGGACGAAGCGCTTGCCCCCGGCCTCCGCCTCGGCGCGGTCCATCGAGTCGACGCCATCGATGTTGGCGCGCCGCAGGTACGAGGCCTCGACCAGGTGCGCCTCGCCGCGCAGTTTCTTCTTCGTGAAGACATTGACGTAGAACCGGTCGCGGACCCCGATAAGCAGGGAGAATGGCAGGTACAGGAGCGAATGGCGGGCATTGAGGGTCATCGTGCCTTTGGCCTTGGTCCAGTCGCCCGACAGCGAGTACGCGAAATTGTAGCCGATGGAGCCGCCGATGTTCACGTAATTGGTCGTGCTC